>Ga0115545_1001272_pt1 | contig 13225 bp, 20 predicted proteins | sample COGITO_mtgs_1003_FD_87188 | JGI IMG/M metagenome (GOLD analysis project Ga0115545, IMG submission 87188) | Pelagic marine microbial communities from North Sea - COGITO_mtgs_100330 | ecosystem: Environmental > Aquatic > Marine > Epipelagic | place: Germany:Helgoland, sampling site Kabeltonne...
ACATTACCAGTTTTCATTTAAATTTAAAAAATAAAAAATCAATTTTGAAAAATTTAATATTTTTTAATATTTTTTAATTTTATATTTCTTAACTTTTTTGGTAAATTTATTTTGTTTTCTATCAATTATTTTATTAAAATCATCTTGAAGACACTCAGAACAAATATCACAACACTTAATAGTAAAACTACCAAAATCTATTTCCAAATAATTTTTTATACCATAATTATCATAATCAAGGAATTTTTTACATTCCATACAAACAAAGTAATCCCCTTGAAAATCAAATAATTCTGTATATAATGTTTCTCTATCAGAAGAATTCAGTTGTTTCCAATATTCTTTAATATCACTATATAAATCTTTTCTATCAGTAAATATACTGATATGTGGTGAAACACAATCACATTCATTTCTTTCACCACAATCAGGACAATTAAAATTTGGAGGTCTATCTATCCACCTCCAAATTTTAGAATATATATAATCATAAGTATCATATTTATCTAATTCAAGAACTTTATCACAAATATGAATAATCATATCAGATTCCCTATCTATTTCCATATCTAATAATAATTTATCTCTTAAAGGTTTTACTTTATCTAAAATATTTTTTCTTAAATCACTATCACACATTACAAGATTAAAGTTTGAAACCATTTAAATTAGTGAGATTAAAAATCAATTTTAAAAAATCAATTTTGAAAAATTTAATTAAAATCCTTTAATATTAATTGATTGAAATTTTTAAACAGCCTCTTATTCTTTGGTATAAATAAATTAATAAATAAAAAGTTATATGGAGTGTCAAAAACAAAATCAAATAGTTCATCACCTTCTTTCTTATCTAACGGCGTGAATTCATCTCTTATAACTTCTTTCTCCTGTTTAGTAGAATCAAAGAAAAACACTTGATTCGCTTGACTACGAATAGTTAAAGGAACACTCTTTACTTTTTGTGATACAATCCATATAGCAACAGAAGAATGTTTTTGAAGTATATGCCTTCCATTCATAACAAGTTTCTTAAAAACATTCATCGCCCGCTTGTTTGTGGCGATATAATTAATAGCATCGTCTAAAATTATTAATACCCTATGAGGGTCTGATGGGTCTTGTTCGTTTTCTTCTTTCTCAACATCTATAATTTCTGATAGTATATCCTCTAAAGGTTCATCATCAAGACTAATGATTTTATCTTCTGGTAAATTTAAATCCATAGTAGCACTTGGAGATATGTAATATACAGAGTTAAAAACATTATTATATAAATTATTCTCTGGTGTTCCATTTAGTAAAGATTTAATTAAAGAACTTTTACCACTTGCAGGAAGACCTATGATAAGTGTGAGATTAAGATAATTAAGAAAATCAGATAAATTTTCAGGTCTTCCTGCTGTGCTAAATTTTGCACCTGTGATTTGTATATCATTTTTTTTTTCTATAATCTTCATATACTTATTATTATATTATATTTTTTGTTTTTTATTCATAATGATTTTAATCATATTTTTCTTTACTTCTTCATCATCTATCATAGTTCGTTTAGGTGCTTGATTGAGATTTTGATTATTTACATTTATACTATTATTCGGATCAAATTGAAATTCTGCTATTAAAATCAAAGTATATGGAATATTATTAAAATCAACAATATTATTTCTTCCATCTGAAAATGTAATATCAATATTTTTTATTGAAGAAAAACTTATTTTATGTTTAAAAGGGTTATTACCTTCATCAAAATATAAAATACTATTTGGTGATAGATCAACTGGTAGTATCAAGAGCTCTCCGCCATTTTGACCTCCCGTTGTAGAAACTATATTATCTCCAACTAAATTAGATAAACATCTTAAACTATCTAAACCATCTGCCATATCAACAACATAATCAGATAATAATGTTGTGCTATTAGTAAATTCCTTATCTTCTTCTTTAAAACCTAATACTCTTAAACAACTATCAATTTTATTTGTTCCTGTATTAAATAATAATTCTGTTTTTGATATATTTGTCCCAGAAGCAATTAAGAAAGATACTTTACTTGTATTATCATTATAAGATATTGTATATACATAATCAAATGTCGTATTACTTTCCATTTGTGATTTAATTTCTGCTAATAATTCTGTTATACTATAATTTCCATTTGTAAATGTTATAGCATAAGTATTAGTTGCTCCCAGACTATTAGTTTCTTTAACATCTAATTTATTATTATTTTGTGTTGAACTGATACAATAAAAAGAAAAAGGAATAAATGCTTTTTTTAAATGAAGTAAAATTTTTTCATCTTTTCTTGCTATGATCTCATTTTCTAATTCATATTGTTTTTTACCATCAATATTTCCTATTATAGTCCCTTGTTTTGAAGATAATATAATTTCAATTGGATTTCTTGGAATATAATTTGATTTTTTTTCTTCAAATGAAGTATTCATATATATATTTATAATATAAATTTATATTATGTATTTTCATCAAATCTTCCCTGTAATTGTTGCGGTTCAAGTTCAACTTCCTCTGGGATACTTTGTGGAACTTCACCTAATAATTCTTCTAATTCATCTGCTTGTAATGATTCTCTTTGTTTTTGTCGTTTTGTTTCAGCACCTTTCTTTCCTGCTTCTATTCGTTTAGGGTCTTTATCTATACGAGGCATTCCAAATTCACCTAAATCAGTTCTTACTAATTCAGGAACAACATTTCTTAAGGTATCGCCTAATATAGCACCAGATTGACGCTCACGTTCTCTTTCTCTTAAATGTCTTGATTGCCTTTGAATTCTATCAATTCTTTCAGCAGTTCCACTTCTTAAAACATCAGGTCTATTTAAATTTTGTTCTAATTGATTTTGATTATCTTGTATATTTTCTTGAATACTATGATAATCATCTAATCCATCTCTAACAATATTGGTTTGAGAATTGCCTAATCTTTCTAAAGTATTAGATAGAACTTCACTTGATATTGATGAAACTACATTACCTATTCCGTCTAATCGCCCTTGTTGTTGTTCTATATCACGCTGTAATCTATTATTTCTATATCTGTTATAAATTGATGAAGCACTACTAACAATAGAACCTCCAACCGCCATCGCTAATGCTGGATTAAGAGCATTACTTAAAAAATAATTTGTATTAGATTGTGGTAAAGGTGGGTCTTGAGAAGGTGGAGGTGGAGTTGGGTCTTGAGGTGGAGAAGGCGGGTCTTGATTTGGTGGAGGTGAAGGAGGTTGATTTAAATCAGATTGTTGATTTGATTCTGATGGTCTTGATAAATCACTCTGCCCTTGTGGTGTATTAGTATTTAAATAATTAAGTAAAAAATTATATCCACCTCTAACCCCTTGTCCTACGCTTAAAATAGTTCCTAAGCTTGGCAATTCTTTATAAGCAGTTTTTCCAAATTTCTTTGCTTGATTCCAGGCTTCTTCTATATCATTTTCATTAATAGTATTATCTTCATATTTAGATTTAAGTTGATTTAATTTTTGTTTTAATTTATTCCATTCTGTTAAAGGTTTGTTAATACTCGTTCTTAAATTTGTTATTCGGTCGTCTATACTCCCAACTAAAGCAGGATTTAATACCATTTGAGGTTTTGCCTGAATTTGAGGAATTAATCCAGACATTTGATTTCTTTGATTTTGTAATAATAACATTTCTATTAATGAAGGTTGTTTAACTTTCTTAACTGTTTTTTTAGTTTTTTTAGTTTTTTTATTTACAGGTTTAACAGATTTTTTTTTATCTTTCATTAAAGTTTTTTTCTTTTTTCGTGATTCCATTATATATTATATTAATATAAAATATTTTATGTTGGTCGTAATGCTTTCGACAATTTTCCACTTAATTTTCGTGATGCTGGTTTTAGTGCTGATTTAATACTATTTCCTAATCCACTTCCAACGGCGAGACCAGAAAATCCCGTATCTAAAATTGTATCTAAATCTCCTGATGCTAATTTCTTTTGTAGTTTCTTATCAGTTGATAATTGTCCTAAATACCCCAATCCACTTGGTAATGCCAGACCCACATCGGCAGTTAAACCTATTGGCGAAAGAAATTGGAAATCACCCATTTTACCTTTTAATGGGTCATTATCTTTTATCCATTTTGCTGGTTTCTGTAGTGCTTTACCCACTACATTAACACCTTTTTTTATTCCTTTTAAAGTTTTATCGGAGAAAATATTATTCTTAATGCCTTTATAAACTGTCTCACCACTGCGTTTTATGCCTTTTCCTATTTTTTTAAATGCCGACGCTATGTCCGAGAAAAAACTCATTTTTTTATATTATATATATATATATTATTTTTAATTATTATTTTGTTTAGAAATACAATATTTTGATTTCCGATGTCTTGCTTTGTGTCGAAGACTATATAATTTAAAACAAAATTCACATTCATAATGTTGTCCTCTTCTATTATTTATTTTAGTTCTATTTTGTCTATAATATAATTTATCATATTCTCCTTTATGTCGTATAGGACAACAATTATTTATTTTAGGTTTTAATTTCTCAAAATGATATCTTTCTCGGTAAATCAAATCTTTTCTATTTTCAAATTCAAATATTTCTATCAATTCCATTTTTAAATTTTCAACATAATCAAAAAAATATAATTTTGACTTTTTAGTTCTAATATTTGATTTATGTTCGTTTAATCTTAATTTTAATGTTCGTATTGTTGAACCTATATAAAAATCATTAAGTTCTTCACAATATAATTTATATACATATCCTATTTTTAGGGGGTCAGTTAAATTTGTCATATAGTTTATAATATATATATTTTATTTTAGTTTAACGCAAAAAATCAAAATTGATTTAAATCACAAAATTATAAAATATATATATAAGTAATATATATAATGGCTTTAAAATGCTGGACTCGGAAATTTACAAATAAACAAGGTAAAACAAAAACTTGGGTTAATTGTGAAGAAGGATTAAAAGCAAGAGAGAGATTACCCCCAAAATCACCAGATATACGAAATAGAGAATCATTAGAAAGTCGTTCTGTATCAAGACAAGAACAATATTCACCATCAAGACCGAGATTCATATCTGTTTCACCAAGACCAGAAGATAGCGACCAAGAAAAAAGGCTTAAAAAATTTGAATATAATTCAGAAGCTTCTTATGATTCAGATTTTTCACCAAGAAGATTTCCAAAAGAAAAAAAAGAGTTAATAGAACAAAAAGAACTTGAATTACAACAAATATTAGATAATAAATCAAAAGGATTATATTATCCAAAAGATTTTCGTAGAAAAAAAAAACTGGAAAAAGAACTGAAAAGTTTATATAATTTATAAAATTATTATAAAAATTAAAATATATTTTCTATATATATATATGAGTGATGTAAATAAAAAAGTACAATCTGTAATTAAAGAATTTGAATCAGATTATTTTAAATTAGAACAATCATTAAAAAAACAAAATCAAAATGAAGTACAAAAAATAATCACAAAATTGAATAAAAGAATGGACGAATTAGATAATATATTAGAAAATCTATTAAGAAAAAAAGAAAAACTAAAAAAAGATTTAAATAGTATTAAAGAAAAATCACAAGATAAAAAAAATGAATTAAATAAAATCCTTGATGATGAATTTAAAAGAAAATTAAAAATAATTGGTAAGCCGTATAATAAAAAATACAAAGATGACTGGTTTAAAAAAGCAAGACAAGTTTTTGATGATGAAGATGAAGATTATGATATGGAAGATTATTTTGATGTAATATTATCTAAAATAGGAAAAGATAAATCAAGAAAAAAAATATCACTTAAAACATTACTATGGGCTGAAAAATTAGAAGATAGTAATGAAGATATCTGGACTAATCCTGTATATGATACATTTGAAAATAAAGATGTTATGTCTGTTGGAGATGGGAGTGGAGAGATTCTTATTTGGGACGAAGATGAAGATGAATTTAAAGAAATAGAATATAATGATTATAATGATAATGTGGGATTTAATAATCAAAGCCGATATATATATGGTGCTGATAAAGGTAATGAAGGATATATTGATTATGAGGATTATAATAATATGTTAGAAAAATATAAATCAAAAAATCCTTCAGTTAAAATACCTACTCAAATTAATCAAATGCTTATTAGTGGATTACTTCCAATAATAGATGAAGATGAAGATGAAACAGAAAATAGAGGTTTAGGAAATGATTTTAAATTATAATTAAAAATATAATATTTATATATATATAATGAGTAATATGAATAATAAAAAAGTAAAATCTGTAATTAAAGAATTTGAATCAGATTATTATAAACTACAAGAAGATTTAAAAAAACAAAAAGAAGCTGAAAAACAAAAAATAATCAAAAAGAAGAAAAAAAAATTAGAAGAAAAAAAAGATGATTTACAAGATATAAAAAAAGATATGAATTTAAGAAAATTACAAATAGAAAATACTATCAATAAAAATGATACATTAGAAGAAGAAATAGTACAAGAAAAAAATAATTTAAAGTTTTATACTAAAATTAAATCAGATTATTATTAAATATTAATCTAATTATGACTATTATATGTATAAATAATCTAAAAATGACTAATAAACGTGAGATTAAGGCATAAAAATTAATTTTTATGATAAGTTCTCATGTTTATTAGTCATAATTAGATTATTTAGTCATAGTTATATTAGTTATTTCATATATTTAAATTTTTAATCCATATGTTCCATACAATTTTTACAATAATATAAATTCTCGCCTTTTTCTCTATATATAGTTTTCCTATATAAACCATCATAACCATTAAATAAAACTCTTACACCACAAGAATTACATCTACAAAAATTATCTTGTGTATAAGATTTAATTTCATTATCTTCATCATCATCTATACAAATATATGCTTTCCATAAAGGAGTATTACTAAAGGGACATCTATCCCAATCCATTAAAATTATATTATGATTTTCTACTGAATTATGTAATGCTTCTGTCTGGCAATCTATTTTTGTTTGTAAAGTTTCTATTTGTTTTTTTAAAAACTTAGTTTTATCATTTTCATTAAAATTTTTAATTTTATCATTATATTCTTGTTCTTTCTTAAAGACTTCCATAGATTTTTCTCTATTTTTTTTTAATTCGTCCATTATTTCAATATATATTCCTTCTGGAATATCTTTCTTAATATCATCAATTAAATCAAGGACTTTCTGATGATTAGGCATTTCCATTTTATCTTATGGAAATCCAAAATCAATTTTAAAAATTTAAATCCCTAACTTTAAATTTTCTAAATTTAAATTTTAAATCCCTAACTTTAAATTTTTAAAATTGATTTTTTATTTTCTTAACATAATGCCTTATTCACATCCTCAAACAGAACAAGCTATTGACATTATTAAAGTTAATATGAGAGATGATATAGATGAGTGTTATGAAGAATATTTAGATGGAAGTCCTAATAGTGAAGATAATTTAGAGAATTTTCATCAAGAATGTTGTAATGGTGATGATGATACTTTATCTGGTATATTAATAGAGTATTGTGAAATGAATGATTATAACTTATATATTGATTATATTAATACTATGTATTATGATATATGTGGAGAAAATATTAGTATTGAAATTTTAATAGATAAAAAGAAATTGCGTGATAATATGATATATTTTATTGGAAAGGAGTGGCAATATGATAAACTAAATGAACTTGAAGAAGAAGATAATGAAGAAGAAGATAATGAAGAAGAAGATGAAGTAAATATAGAAGATAATAGTGATTATGATGAAGAAGAATAAAAAATTATTTTAATAAGTATTTACATTAATATATAACCTTAATTTTTTCTATCAATCTAACCAATCAATCCAATCATCATAACATTTTGTTATAAAACCTTTTGTAAAATATTCATATAACTCATCTTTAATAATTTCTTTCCTATCTGCTTTCTTTATTCTAATTTTCTTAAATATACTACCAGTATAATATTTAGAATCATCATACACATCATCAATATCATACTCAAGAGCATCATAATACGCTTTTCTAACAATACAAGTAAAATTCTTCTTAGGATTATTACAATATTTACACAAAATACATATTGCTTTTTCTAATCTTTCTCTATCTTCATATCTCTTATTTTCAAACTTATTAAACAGTCTTAACATAGTTCTTCTAAGGTTTTCTCTAAGAATTCTGTTCCTTATCTTAAAATTATATGATAGTGTTTGTAAATATGTTCGTCCTTCATACACATCATTTAATAATGAATAACGTGTTTCGGAGGAGGTGTTAATAAAGAAAATAAAAGCATCAGTATGTATATGTTTAAGTTCTGATGTAAGATTTCTCTTATTCATATTAACCCTTCTTTGTAAAATCTGTTTCTTATCGTTTGTTTTAAACTTGAAGATGTTTCTCCTAATATCAACTGAATGAAGAATGTCGTTCATCAATACGCTTATCTTGGGTTGCATCCAAAATCAATTTAGAAAATTCAAGTTAGGGATTTGACCTGTATTTTTTATATTTTTTAAGTTAGGGATTTAAATTTTATTTTTCAGTTGCTTTAACTATACCTGCTGTTGTTCCCGCTGAAACTCCTGCTGTTGCTCCGCCTATTAATAATTTACTACCTAATCCCATAGTAGCATCTACCGCTAAATTTTCACCACCCTCTCTTATTATATTCTGAACTAAATTTTTTGATTGAGTGCCTAATTTAGATCCATTTCTCGCAAACCATTTAGACCAAGATTCACCTGCTCTTGAATTTTTTAATAATTTTTTTAATGTAGCGTCTTTTGCTCTTAATTTTACAACTGGAATTACATTTTTTTGTAGTTTATTTGCTAATCTTTCTAATCCATCTGCTCTTAATGCTTCCTTGCCAACTTTATTAAGGTTATTGTTAATAAATGTTTTAGTCATAGATACTCTTTCTTTTAAAGGTCTATTCATAGTTTTTGTTAATTTATATAATTCTTTACCTTTTGTTAGTGTTTCTGGTAAAGCTTTTGCCTGTGCTTTAGTTTTTTTAATACCTCTCACGATTTTCGTCCCTCCTCGTTTTACACCTTTTACAACCTTACCCGCAGATTTAGTAAAAAGTCCTTTTACTCCCTTAACCACTTTCTTACCAAGATTTTTTACTGCTCCTCCTCTAAATATAGATTTAAATACATCAAAGAATCCCATTTATAATTAATATAAAGATAAAAAAAATAATATAGAAATTAAATTAAAATTAATATAATCTTCTTTTATATGGAAAGGTGGTGCTTATAACAACTTGTCCTTGAACTTTACTTATATTAGTCGCTGGTTGTGTTATGTATCCTAAATTTCCGATTGCTTTAGATTCTAAACTACTTCTACTCTTATCTTTTCTTTTTATAGGCATTATAATATATTAAATATATATTTTTTTTTAATTAAATATAATTAATTATAAATTATAAATATACTTATCGCACCGAATACATTCTACCGTCTAAAGTAAAGTGAATACTCATGTCTATGGAAGTGAAAAAATCTACGCGAATCGCATCTCCACCTACACCAGTAGAGGAGATAGTTGGTCTATAAGTTAATTGACCTGCTGTTGTTAAGTTCATCCCGCTATAAACCGACGGGTTCGTACTGGAGTTAAAGTCCTCTAATGGAAGTGCTGACACATATTTACTTGGAGTTGCGGTTGCTCTGGCGTAGAATAGAGTTCTGGTTGTTCCTCGTGAAACAAGTGTAGAATGATTTAATGCCCCTATTTGCCCGAGAGCATCAAGAACTTGAGCGTATGCTTGTGAGATATTATCGTCAGCAACTTTTATAGGTTGGCTTGGCACTTGTTTTCCGTTTATTTCAAAGGTATAATTTTCAATTTCGCAACCCGTTCTTGTTCCTAATGAAAATTTATTTAAATTAGTTACGTCTCCATTAACACGATGACACGCCATAATGTATTTAGCAGAACGAGGATTACACGAAAATGGAACATTATAAGAACTGGTAGAACCAGAAGGAATAGAATTTTGATTATGTATAAATGATTCAGTTATATAGTTAATACCAACTGAACCTGCTTCGGCAAGGGTTCTTTCAAAAGATTGATTGAATACAGCATTAAAGCGAATTTGTTTAGCACGAATTTCTACATTTTCTACCTTGTATGCGAGAACACGGTCGGTTGGCGTAGCATTATAGAGACAAGTTGATGGGTCTTCTAACTCAATAACTATAGCAGGACTTTGTCCTACAAGATATCCCAACGGGAGAAGAAATTGTCCGCTTGTAAAACCAGTCATTATACGATCACATAAAGTTATAGAAGAACCATCTGCTTCTACAGTTCCCGACGCTACACCATTAAGATCTGTTGTTCCATTTGGGTCGCCATCAGGAGAACCACCAGCAAGGATTTCCTCTACCGAAGTTTTATGATTAGCACTCATAGAGTAATCGTCCATTATGTTAGATATCAAATTATAGTTGTTAACATATTCTATTTGTTCTCCCTGCGAATTTAAAATTGAAATGGAGCGAATTAAATTTGAGAGTTGGGTTTTAACTGCTGATTCCGAAGCAGAAGCAGAAGCTGTATCATAAGAACGATTAGTAAGCTTGAGAGATAAAACAGTATCGCCAAAATCTATCCAAGCTTTATCGGCAACAGGTAAATTTATTCTAATGAATTTATTTGATGATGGATTATAACTTGGTAATTCCGAGCGGAAAATAATTAATTCACTTTCGGCAGATGTGCCTTCAATAGGATTGTTAGAGAATTGGACTGAATCAGGCGTACTCATTTTGTATAATCTATTATAAGAAAAAAAATATATAATTTTTTAAATATACAAAATCAATTGTAATTAATATATTATAAATATTTATATATGAAAGGAAAACCAAGAAAATTAAAAAAAGAAGAGATTGATTTATTTAAAACACATAGTAAGCACTACTCAAAGAAACATATAGATTTTATGAAAAAATTTATAAGAGATGGTAAAGGCTGTTTTTCAGCATCGCATAAGAAAGCGATGGAATTAAAGGGGAAATAAATAAAATATATATAATTTATATAATGAAATTTATTAAATCAAAATCAAAAAATAAAAAATATTCTGTTATTACTCCAAAGGGTAGGATTATACATTTCGGGGATAAAAGATTTTTTCACTTTAAAGATACAACAGGTTTAGGATTATATTCTGATTTAAATCATAATGATAAAAAAAGACAAAAAAATTATTGTAAAAGAACATCTGGTATAAAAACTAAAGATGGATTATTAACTAAAAATAATAAAGAATCACCCAACTATTTTAGTAGAAAATATTTATGGTCTTGTTAATTTAAATTTGATAAAAATTCATTTTCAATTGTTAATTCTTCATTTTTTTTTTCATATTTTACAGCACATTTTAAACAATAATCTATTTCATCAATTGTTCTACAAAATGATATACCTTTCTTACAATCAGCACAAACTTTTTCAATTGTTAATTCTTCATTTTTTTTTTTTAGTTCTTCAATACTTTTTTTTAGTTCTTCATTTTCTTTTAATAATTCTTCATAACTTTGTTTTTGTTTTTCTTTTGATTCTTTTTCTAATTCTTTTCTTTTCTCATAAGTTTTCTTTTGACTTTCTCTAATTTTTTCTCTATTTTTTTCTCTATATTTTTTATCTGTTTCTCTTTTCTTTGCTAATGCTTCGGGCGTAGATGCTAATGCTTTTCTTCTTGCTTTATATTCTGGAGTTGATTTATAATCTCTTTGATATTTTCTTCTTTTTTCTGCCTCTTGTTCTTTAAATTTTTTTAATTTTTCAAGTTCTTCAGTCATCTCCTCGGTAGTCATTTGGTCTATTTCCTTAATATTCTTCATCGTTAATTTGTGAGAAATAAAAAATCAATTTTGGATTTGAAAATTTAAAAATTTAAAATTTAGAACCCTGCAAGTCTCATTCTTGTTCGCATATCTAAATTTTTATAAGGGTCTTCTTCTTCTTCTTCTTCTGATTCTTCTTTTATTTTAACTAACTTTTTTTTCTTTTTTTTGATTATTATTTCTTCTTCTGAATCTGATTCTGATTCTGATTCAGATTCTTCATAAACTATTTTTGCCCTTTTCTGCTTTTGTATTTTAGTATTTAACTTAACTTGTTTTTTAGGTTTTTTAGGTTTTTTTTTAGGGGATGGTTCAGGTTCTTCTGATTCTTCTTCTTCTTCTTCTTCTTCATAATCTTCATCTGCTTCATCTTCAACTTCTTCTGGTTCAGGTTCAGGTTCCAGTTCTTGTTGTGCTAATAATTCCTTTGCTTCTTTTATTTTTTTTTGCTTTTTTATTTCTTCTTTTGTTAATTTTTTTTCTTGTTTTTTCTTTGCTATATTTTCTCTTCTTTTTGCTAATGCTTTTTCCCAAGATGCCATTTGTGCTGGTGATTTCTGTCTTTTTGGTTTTTCTATACTTGACTTATCAGGTTGAGAATTATCAGTATTTTCTTGATTATCTTCTTGAATTATATTATCAATATTTTCCATTATATATTATATATAAATATTTTTTTTATTATATAATAACTAATCAAAAATTAATAATACATTTTCTTGTTTAATAAAATGTAATTCATCTGATTTTACAACTATATTTCTTTTAACTCCTCTCTTGATTGGTATAGTATAATTTTTCATATAATTTTTCATATATTCATTATAATATTTTCTATGTTTTTCCCTCCAAATTGATAATCTATGTTTCTGTTGTTCTGGGTTTTTCTCTATCCATTTGTTTATCATATATTAAAATACTATATTATATTTTCCTGTATTTTTCTTTAGTTGTTTTTTATTTATTTGTTTCATAGACTTTTTGATTAATTTTAAATCTTGATTAATTTTTTTATATTCTTTTTCTAATATTGGTTTATTACATAGATTTCTACAATAAGAATATAGTGTAAATTTATTCATATTTTTATAAATATCATAAGTAGAAAATAAATCAAATAAATTAAAATAATCTTGATTTTCTATTAAAGTTTTTTCCATTAACCTGTAATTCGATTCTGGTAGATTGAAATTTAATCTTGGTATAAGTTTGATTAAATCTTCTTCATTCATTCCTAATGGATTATCTTCTGTTATTGATTTAAAATTGTTTTCCATTTCACTTATATAGTTATAAGGAATTCTTTGACTTAATTCT
>Ga0115545_1001275_pt1 | contig 13211 bp, 14 predicted proteins | sample COGITO_mtgs_1003_FD_87188 | JGI IMG/M metagenome (GOLD analysis project Ga0115545, IMG submission 87188) | Pelagic marine microbial communities from North Sea - COGITO_mtgs_100330 | ecosystem: Environmental > Aquatic > Marine > Epipelagic | place: Germany:Helgoland, sampling site Kabeltonne...
ACCTACGAATAGCTTCTCTTTCTTCGTCTGTAACGTCGTATATGGCTTGGAATGCTGCAGCTGTACCAACAGGAATTGCAGCAACTGTAGTAGTAAAACCAAACAATCTTTTATAACCTATACCTTCAAGCGGTTTAATTCTTTTAATTACTTTACCCGCGCCATCAGTAATTTCTATTGTCTCATTAATTTCTTTTAATGCACGTCTAACAATGTTAGTACCTGTTCTAGCAATTTCTGCTGGGAAAGATACGAAGTTACCAATAGGTAGTTTTCTTATACCTTTGACAAAATCAGATACATAATCGTAGTTAGGTATATTATTTCTTACAATGTCTGCTGCTTCTCTTTTTAAAAAATCATCATCATATTTAATTTGCACACCATTTCTTTTAACAGATGCGTTAGTATTTTTAATAATACCTTGTGCTTCAAATGCTTTTTCTATTCTGTTTTTTTCTATAGCCCAAGAATATATTTTCCAAAAGTCATCCTCAGCTGTGTATAAATCTTGTGCTGTTGATTTAAGTTTTGACAAAGGTTTTAATAATAATCTCATACCTTTGTCTGATGTCATACTGGAACCAAACCCTACGTCTTCCATAAGTTTAGATATGTCCCCTATTCTAACGTTACGATTTACTACTCCAAGAGCTAGAAGTTCTTCGTACAATTCATTCTGTTGTCTTGTACCTTTTAGTCCTGTTTGTAATGCTTGATACGCTTGTTTAATTGCAGCGGGATCTGCTGCTGGTAAAATACCGTTTGCAGCAGCAAAAGCTCCAGCACTTACAAAATTTCTTAAATGTGTTACAGGTGATAAAATTGTTTTAGCAATTTGCGATGCAGCTTTAGGGTATAAAATTAAACTGTCATATAACCTACCTATATTACCTCTATCTTTTGTAGCAAAACTTGTTCCTTCAATAGCTTCCGCCACTCCATTTCTAGCGTAGTAAGTATTTTCAATGCCACTAAAAGGTGTAGTAGCACCTGGAGTAGTTGACACTGCTAATCTTTGAGCTTGATCGACCGGTTCAATTCTTCTGTAGTCTGCGTTACCAAAAAATAATCTTGCTTCATCTTCTGTTCTTGCAAACATGGGTTGTGGCACTGTTGTTTTATCTGCAGCTGCCATCCAATTAGCAATAACTTCTTCATTTTTTTTAAAAATATCTTTATATAAAACATTACGTCTCGTAATCATTGATAACTTAGACATACCGGTTATCATTGTAATCATAGGGTTTGTGTTTTTACCAAACAATTCGTTAAATACTTTTTGATCTGCTTCTGATGCAAGTTGCTCTACATTAATTCTTGGTCCTCCAAGTCTTCCTTTTGCATTAACTACATCATCTAAGACCGTTCTATTAACAAAAAAATCAGGTATGGTAAAATATGCTTGAGAAGGTTTATCCATTCTTATACCTTTTGGTAATCCTATATTTTGTGGTTTTAAAATATCTGCAACATATTGTTCAGCCTCTAAATCTTCTAATACTTTTCCTTGTTTAACTAATTCTGGATTAGCTTCAGCCCAACTTTCTTTAAAAACTTTTTTAGCATTTTCTATTGACTGTGCTGCAGGTTTGTATCTTAAAAAAGGTATAAGACTTTGGTCTTGAAATATATCGTATGTTGCACCAAGATAATTTTTAAATTTATTACCAAAAATACTTTTAAAACCTTTTAAATCTTCAGGAGTTAAAGTGCCTCCTAAAGTTTCAAATAATTCGGCCCACTTGTCTCTCATAGTTGTAAGACTTCCCATAATTTGATCATCTAATTCTTTGGCCATTTCTTTACTAGTTGCAAATTTATTTATAGTATCTCTTACTTTTTTAACTGCTGCTTCATCCATTGCACCATAAGTAGTTGCGCCTGTAACGTCATCAATCTTAGCTTCTCCGGATAATAAAGCTTCGTTAAGATCGTTTAAGAATTTTGATTTTTCTTTTACAGTTTGTTTGTTACCTATGTTTCTAAAGAAAGGAAACATTTTATCTATATTAACTTCTAAATTTCTAGATAATCTTTGTGCAACGTTAGTGTCTTGTGATCTTAACCCTAAAGATTCACGTTCTAAATTAAATAATTCTTGAGTCTTACCACTACGTGCTCTAAATTTAGCTGCAACATTATCAATCCATTCATCTAATTGAGAGTTAGCAACATCTAATCCCTTGTTCCTGTTTGTTATTTTTTTAATGACTGTGCCGGCACCCCCTAGAATTCCTGTAAACAATGCGCCTTCTGTACCAAATTTAATTCTATTTAATATTTCTCTTGTTGCATCTACATCTGTGCCGCTTCTGTCAATAGATGTTGGTCCACCAATAAGGTCACCAAAGGTACCTACTTTTTCTGCGTCCCCTACAAACACACCTTCTGCTACACCACCACCTAATGCACCAGCAATAAATTGTCTTGTCTTACCCTTAGCTGTTAATTCTAACGCTTCATCAGCTGCACCTACAAGACTTGGATTATCTAATTTTAAATATTTTTTATTTTTACCTGCAATCATTGCAGTTTTTGCTAGGCCACTAGCAGATTTAAATGCTAGTCCACCAGGTATACCTATGTTGACTAATAATTCTGTAATTTTACCAGCAGCTGTTGCTTCTGCTTTTTCGTCAAATTCTGTAAGGTCATCAAACCATTGTTCTACTGCAGCAGCTTTACCGCTGTTAACACCAAGATCCATAATACTTGCACCTAAAGAAAAAAATCCTTTTGGTATTGCAATTAAACCCGATGCTACACCTGATAGCATAGACTCCAATGTGCCTATTTTATTTCCTCTTGATGATTTAGTATTTGATCCAAGTTGGTCTAAACTAAGCATTTAACCTCCTAATAGAAGAAGCTGACAGATTTGTCCTCATCTACAGTTACAACTCTTTCCCCCACTATATAATCTCCGGGCTCTAATTCAGCTTTTGTTAAATAGTCTTTTATATAATCAACTTCTGTTCTACCTTCATTGTCTTCTTTCCATTCGTTAATTTTACTTATTGGAATAGAACCTTTTGGAATATTTCCTGTTTCTTCTCTGTAAGCAACACCTACAGTTTTTTCATCAAGTCTATTTCCTTTAGCAAGTATTGCGCCTAAAGTTGTAGACATACTGTTTTGTGATTTAGTTAATGTTTTCATAGCTTCAGTAATATTTTTAGAAGCACCTGTTGCAACCATATCTTGTGCAGCTTTTAAGTATGTACTTGGTTTGCCTGCAGCAATGTCTGCTTCAATCTCACCTTTAAGTATAAGTGTATCAATAGCATCTTTAGTTTGTTTAGGTTTGTCAAATGCTTTACTAGTTGATTGTATAATTTGATTAATTAAACTACCATCTCTTACAGCCCCTTTTAAATCTCCGCCTGCTTGGTTAACAGCTTGACTAGCTGCAATTAAAGAATCGTAAGCAGCTGTTTTGTTCATACCTTTAATATCCATAATGTCTCTGTATTTTTGAATACGTTCTTGTCTTATTTCATCTTGAGTTTTACCTTGATTCTCAGAAGCTGGGGCAGCTAACAATGCTTCTAGCTCTTTAATTCTTTTTTCGTTAGCTGTTTCTGTTGATTTTTTAATATCGTCTTCTAATTTTTTCTTATCTTTACCACCAAATATTGTATTTAAAAATCCATCTGGATAATTTTCTTTCATGTACTTGTCTTGATCAAAATATTTATCGCTTACAAGAAGATCGGCTGCTTGAAGCACACCTTTTTCTGCAAGATTAGCTCCTGTTTTAATTGTGCCTGGAATAAGACCACTAGAAAGACCGCCTATACCTGCAGCAGTTGTAGTTTTAGGATTTAATAGTGCAAACTCTTTTGCTTTTTCAAACATCGTAGTAGGTCTTGATCCAACGCCTGAATAACCTGAACCTAATTTACCCCCTACAGGAACATAGTTTTTAGGCATATCAATTTTACTTTTTATGTTTCGATAAAAATTTTTAATAGGTCCTGTTAATTTTGATGCAAAACGAATTTTTTTAGCAGGGTTCATTACTTTTAAAGGATTTGTTGTAAAAGTTTTTTTAGTCGCATCTTTAACAGTATCAAATAAACTTAATTGTTTACCTTTATAGCCAGGTCTCATGCCTGTGCTACTTGGTTGAACTAGTTGTGACATAGACCCGCCATTTGCACGAGGCTCTCTAATACCAGACATAACACCTTCTTTAATAGGTCCGCCGTATCTAAACATAGGTCTATTTAATGTCTTCATTATTTTTTCCTTTTCATTGCTTTGCCAAATCCACGTTTAGCAACACCACATCCTCTTACTCTACCACCGTCTTTAAATGGTACCGTGTTTAAAATATTCATTAAAATATCTAAACCGTATCCAGTTCCAACTGTTCCCGCAGCTCCTTTTAAAATTTTACTTCCTAATGATGATGTTTTTTTATCTTTTGGCATAATTACCTACTTAAATATTTTTCCGTACAATCCACCAACACCTAAAGCTGTGCTTAATGCAGTTGAGAAAGGACTTGCCTGTTGAGGTTCTGCATACTGTTGTCCTGATACACCACCTGCTAAACCAGTTAATGTGTTACCGTATTGTGAAAGTCTTCCGTAAGGTTCGTAAGCTGCAGTCTGTGCTGCTTGTTGATCAGCTCCTAACAATGCTTGTTGTTGACCTTGTCTTAATGCACCAAGAGATCCTAATGCAGAAACATCTGCACCCATACTTTGTCTTTGGAAATTAGATAAACCATATTGTTGGCCAGCTAAACCTGATTGTAATCCTGCTAATGTACCTTGATTAGTAAAATTTTGTTGTGCTTGTTGTTGTGCTTGACCAAAACCAGACGCTAACATTTGTGCTTGAAGCGCTGCTCTGTCTCCTAATCTATCTGATTGGTATTGACCTAACATTGCACCTTCTCTACCACCACCAAAATTACCAGAAGAAATTGCTGCATCTTTAATTTGTTGTTCACCTGTGTAACCTTGTTTGTCATACTCTGCAAGAGTTGTATCAATAACTTGTTGTTGGTAAGGTGACATAAAAGGTTGGTAAGCTTGTGGTCCTGTTAATGCACCGAGTCCACCTACAGTTCCGGCTGCTTGTTGTTGTGCAGTTTGTGCTGCAGATAAAAACGGTTGATAAGAACCTACACCTTGTTGTGCAATATTAATTGCTTGTGTTTGTAATGGATCTTCGCCAGCAACAAATTGTCTACCAGTAAATTTAGTTGTATCAATAGGTGCCGAGTAAGTGGCCGTTGCCTGTGTTGCGTAATCTTTTATTGCCGGTTCTATAAAATCTTGAATTGCCATTATATTATCCTTGATTGTAGCATTTGTTGTTGATCATACATTGCTTGCGCACCCTCTAATCCTTGTGAATCCTCAGAAACTTCTCCACCTTGTTCTAAATTATTCATTAAATTTTCCATAACTTCAGCGCCTTTGTCAATATCTCCGCCTCCTGCATTTCTAACAGCATCTGCTGTAAATACAAATTCATTTTTTGATAGTCTAGCAGGCACATCGTCAGCTCTTTCTTTTCCACCCATTGCTACAAAACCACCTTCGTTTCTATAATCTTTTTCCATACCACCCATGTCAATCATTTCTGCTGCTTCAGCATCCATAATTCCACCTTCAGCAGCATTAACTCTTACACCACCTGATCTATAATCAAATTTATTGTATCCTGCTGGTGTTGTATATCCTGGAACTGTTGAATCTGGTACAGGTCCTCCATTAGCTGCCATCATAACAGGTTCTGGTTGTTCCATGCCTGCACCTTCAGGTGCTTGTTGCTGTTGCATTACTGCTTTTACAAATTGTTCAAAAGATAATGTGCCACCTTTGTTTTTGTATTTAACAAATTCTGCCATAAGCATTTGTTCTGCTTGTGCATTACCTGCATCACCACCACCCATTAATCCTACTCTACCACCATCTGCATTAGGTTGATAAAAATTAGATTGTACAAATTGTTTTTGAGGCATAAAAGCTAAATCTTTTCCACCTGTGCCCATGTAATAATCTCTTGCATTTTGTCTAATAGCACCAACATCCATTACATCTGTTACTTCTTCTTCTATTTCTTCAGGAGCAAAAGCATCCATTAAAAAAGGTGTTGCAACTAAACCTGCTCCTCCTGTAAGAAAAGCTGTTTTAGGATCAAAGTTTTTACCAAAAGGATTTAGTTTTGAAAAGAAACCTGCTTTGCCTGGTCCAGCAGTTCTTGCTGCATTAAACCCTAATCTATCTATTGGACCAAATCTATTTGCAAGACTTGCTTTACCTGCACTAAACATAGAACCAATTCCTGAACTTGCTCTACCTAAAAGACTAGTACTTGAAGCACCAAAAGGAATCATACTAAGACCCCCAATAATAGCTGCTTTACCTAATGGACTTTTAGCGATTTTCTTAACACCTCGTACCGCTTTCTTAACGATACTTCCTAATCCATATTGTTGTCTGGGTTCTTGCATTCTAGATATTGCCATAATTTTACCTTAATTCCTATGTTTACTTGGTTTTTGCGAACAAATCAAGAGGTGGCATGATAACTTTTACATCTTGTGCCATTTCTTCGTTCTTAAAACCTTTGCTTTCCCAGTCTTTTCTTTCCTTAAAAAGCTGACCAGTTTTTTTATGTCTATAAGTTGTCTCTACTTTTGCTTGTTTTATTTCCATTAGTCTGTTTTCTCCTTTAATATATTGAGATAACTAATACCAAATACCACACCATCAGATACAGTGCCTGCTGTGGTATAAGATAATACAGTTCCACCCTCTAAAATTAAAGGTAGAGTTAATATCTCAACGCTAGTAGCAGCTGTTAATGTTTGTGTATTTACTATCTCAAATGCGTTGTTTTTAATAGTCACATTTGGTGTATTAGAACCCGATTTATTTGTAACTCTTAAAGATTTTATAATAATAGTTTCGTTAACTCCTGGCGAAAGCATTGATACTGTCTCAGCAGCCGTTGTTGTTTTACCGTAAAACTTATATTGGTTTACTACTGCCATTATTCTAAAAAGAAACTTTTAGCCTCTATCTCTTGTTTAACTTCATCTTGAAATGAAGAATTTAATTTTGTTATTACACCATCTAAATCTCTAACTAATGATTGTAAATTTTGTCTGCTGTATTCTTCTTCAGCTCTAGTTAATGATTGTACTATTTTAGCCATCGTAAGGTCCCAATCCAAAGTTTGTTCTATTGTCAGTAAATCTATCAGTAGCCAGTATTCCTTGATCCATAACAACAGGTGGTTGTAAACTTTGTAAATATGTTTTTGCGTAAGGAAGATCAGGACTAACTTGATCTGCTAAAGTTGTTTCATCTAGCTCTTCAATTGTATTTGGATTTTTCATATTATTATAAAAATCAACTAACGATGAAGAATTTTTAAAAGTATTAAAAGTTTTTGGCATCGAGGTAATACCTCTACTAATAAGACCAAGAGCAGGGTTTACAAAACCTAATGCAGTACTCAATAAATTTCCTATACCAAATCTGCCTGGTCTATTCATGTCGACAACATTTCTTCGTTCTCTGTAACCTAATCTATCAGCTTGTCGTTGTTCAGCTTTTTGCATTATTTCTTTTTGATTTGCTACTCTTGAATCAAAACCAGATTGAGTTTCATTTGGTCCTCTACCAGAAAAACCTGCGCCTTCATTAGCTCCTCCACCTGCAGATGTATCTCCACCACTGGCTCCTGCTCCACCAACATCACCAAAACTATCAAGCGACATAATTCCTGATGGACCCATGTTAGGACCACGTTCTAATCCACCATGAATATTTTTTTTAAGTATTAAATCTTTTTCTGCTTTTGTTATGTAAGCTAATTCTGTTTCAGGTTTATCCGGAGCTGATTTCCATTTTCTAGGTGCAACTACTTGTGGTTGTTTACCTAAATAGTTATCTACTCCACCTTGTACTATTGGTTTTTTTGCCATTATCTCCTTCCTCCAGGGTGTATATCTAATCTAAATGTACCTAACTTCCAGTCTTGACTTGCTGCAGTATTAGATACTTTTAACGCAATAGATCTTGCCCTTAATCTTGTATCTTTTTTTGTAGTAGACGATGTTATATCAAAATTTGAAGTAGTTGAAGAACTATTTGGATAGGTTCTAGTTACAAAACTTACCCTAGTAGATCCTGTTTGTGCAATAAAATCTGGTATAAATCTACTAATTCTCATTATAAATTCTCCATCTCCTCTAAGATCTGGCATACCTACAGTTGCTCCGGTGTTACTTCTTCGTTGTGTAATGTCAAAATCACCAGAAGTAATTGAAGCAAGAATAGCAGTTACTGCTCCACCCGCATCTATTTGATCGGTCCCTGTTTCCTGTTCATAGTATATTGTACATCCATCCGTATTACCAATAACGTCATAAGAAGAATTACTATTTGGATTATAATAAGTTGCATGGGGTTTTTCAAAAACTGATGAATCTTGCCAGGCCGCACGAGCTAGACTTCCTGTTGTCCATATAGGTCGTTTAGAATTAGAGTCTAGATAATTATATGTTACCATTCTATCAATAACATTTGATCCTGCTGTACAATAAAACCATGTTACTTCACCAAATAAATTATTTAAACCTACATTAATTAAATCTCTTGATGTAGTATTTAAGTCATCATAAACATAGTCTTCTACCAAACAAGGTAAAGATTTTAACTGACCATCATACATAAAGAAGCCATTCTCAGACATCCAATAAGCTGTACCGTCAACTTCAATACATGCATTTTTACCTATCAAACCACAGTTAGTTCCAACTTGTTCAAATGAAAAAGTAAAAGGTTGACCAACAAATTTCATAAGAAACAATGCAGTGTCTGTCCAAACGTAGATTGCATCTCTACCTTTAATAGCTCCCATAATTCTAGAACCATCAGCAAGTCTCTGTGTACCTGCGGTATTGTTTGCTTTAACTACATAAGAATCTGTTTGATCAATACTTTCTTGAGACGAAAATCTTATAAACATATCGTCTAATGTACTGCTTGATCCTACGGTTGTTTCTGTTCCAAAAAATACCAAGTGTCTGTCTGGTGTAGATACCAATACATGACGTGATGCTGTAGGTGCATTAGGTAATAAAGTTGCTCTAGTTGCTGTTGCGGTTGAAGGGGCAGCATCCCATTCAAAACATGCGCCGTTATATATAAGAGCAATTAATTTTGTTCCATAATTATCTAATACCCATAGGCCTGGATCAATTGTAAAGTCTGCAGAAGAAGCTTCTCCCCATGCAACAAAATCTGATATGTTGGTTACTGTCTCTCCAGAACTATGGGCTGCTCTTGTAGTTCCGTTAACTGCTCGAGATCCTCCACTCAAGGTCCCTGTTCCCGTGTCATTGTTTGTAAAACTAATGTCTTCCGATCCAATTCTAATTTCTCCTGAAGCAGGAAACGCTGTAGTATCTGCTAACACTACAGTAGTAGTGGCATCATCTGGAAGAGTTGTTGATAATGTAGAGGTTGCTGGTCCGTTAGCTGTACCGCCATATAAAGCTGTACCCCAACCAAAACCGCCTAACTGTTGAGAAGGCCCTACATTATAGTAACATAAAACAGAAGTACTGTTGCCATCACTTGTAGTTAAGGGAGTTCCTGATTCTGTGCTTGCTGCGGTAATTGTAAAAGTTGTAGCGGATGGGACTGAGGTAACCATATATTTTACATCTTCAAAAGTAGCGTTGGTATATGTGGATGATCCAGTTACACCAGTTACACTGTCAAATAAAACAATATCATCTTCTAATAAACCATGAGCCCCGGTACATACTACTGTGACTGTTGTTGATGATGAGCTACTTGTAAATTTAGCGCCTGTTAAAGTTTCTCTAATTGGGTGAATATCATAATAGGATCCACCAGAATATACGTATAAAATTCTATTAGTTCCAATAGCAGCGTATTTAATTCCAGCGTTATTGTCCCAATGATGTAAGGCTCTCGCCGCACCAGTTAATTTATCATTACCTAATTGAGACCAACCACCTATTTTTTCTGGAGTCCCGTATCTAAAACGTACATTATCCCCATCAAACCATTGTCCTTCAGCTCCAGTCTCGGTGACTTGTTTATTGAATCCAGGGGCAAATCCTAATTTTTGTAGCATAGTTTTACCATAATACAAGGTTTTTAATTTTTTGGTAGTCCTTATTTAAAAGGAGACAGGGGGTATGTGGTGGTGCCCTGTCTCCATCTAAATATTATATCATCGTTTAAACCAGGAAGGAAGACCTAAATGCGGACGTTTGTCAAACATGTTATCTTTCGATCCTGGAGTTTTACGATTATTATAATGCAGAAAAACTTGTATACATTCTTTGCCTTTGAATTTTTCTCTCCAATGTTCTAGTTCACAACCAGAATAAACTAGCATATCTCCTTGTTTAAGATTTACCTTAATACCTTTCATACCCTCTTTACCGGAAGGCTCAAGGTATATCGGCCAATCATTACCGGCAAGATTCATAGTAGTAGATATCTCACAACTAAATCTATCTTTGTGTCTTTTTAATTCATCACCTGTTTTATAAATTCTTGCATAAGTATAAGCTGGGTATAATTTAAGTTTAGTAGTTTTTTCCATTTTAGGTTGACATTTTAACATTAAAGTCTCCATAGCAATGTTTGCGTATTGAACATATGTATTAGGTATCTGTTCATCCATGCCTTCGTAATGACCTATAATATTTTCAAAAGGTGATATATATCTGTGTGCTCTACAAGTATCATAAACTTGTTTTTGCATCAAAAAACAGTTTGCAATAAACGAAGCTAATTCTTTTGATATTGCTTGACGTATAATTGTATATTTATTTTTTTTAAAACTCATAGATTTAAATCCACATCTTCAAAATTAGAATTAAAAGATATAATAACTTTTTTATTTTTTGTCTTGTTTAAAGGAGAGGTGTGTATTGAATTAGCAGGCAGTGTCAATAGTTGTCCTTCTGTTACTTTAAAGTCATCAATTATTTTTTTCGTTACCACATCATAAACTTGTGTCTTTACTGATTTATCAGGCAAGCTTATATAATAAATGTTAGTGTAATTTGAGTTTGCATGTGTGTGCCAAGTATGAGTATCGTTTTTACCATATACTTGAAACCAGCCATTAGAAATATTCCAATCTTTACACTTTAACTTTTTAGCCATTGTATCCATGTATGGTGTAATTATATCATAAAAATAATCTAAATACTTTCTTTTATATTCTCTTGGTAAATTCCAATCAGTTTTAGATATAGTGTTTAAACTAGAGTCGGGCATTAAATCTATTAAGTCTAAAAACTTTTGTTTTATTTTTTTATGTTCTTTTATATCTGTAACAATGTAATACGATTTTATTTTAAAAAATTTCATATTAATTCAAACCAGCCTGTTGTTATTATTTTTTCTTTATCTGTTATCTGACCTTTGTGGGTATGAGTAAAATCTGTAGGCCAAATTAAAGTCAATCCTTTTATAGAAGGGGTAGTAATTTTTTGGTATTTAAAAACAGTGCCTCCTTCATCTATGTCATTTAAATAAGTCATAAAAACTAAAACTCTTCCAGCATGTTCAAGGCACCTTCTTTCAAAATGCCATTTTTTAAATCCACCTTTTTTATTGTATTTTTGAATATTAAACTCTTTAACATTAAATTTAGAACAGTCGTTTATTTCAGGATATCTTTTTATATATAATTCTAAAATTTTTTGTAACTCCATTCTATAAAGTAATATTTCTTTATCAAAGTTGTTTGAATTAATTAATAGATCTAATGAGTCCTTAACATTTTTTCTTACTTTACCGCTACCTGATCTACCTGGTGTAGCGTGTTTATTAAATTCATTATAATAAGAAACTAATCCATTACAAATTTTTGCAGGAATAAACCAACCTCCGATAAAACTATTTAGTGGTAATTTATATTCTTTCATTAGTAATAATTAATGTTTAAAACAATTCGTTCATCTTTGTCTGTACAAGTAGTGCCTGTGTGTTTAATCTTTGCAGGAAACTTTACAAGTCTATTTGCTTTACTTTTTACAATTTTTTTCTTTATATTAAATTTTGTATATCCGTTGTTTGTATTTATATAAAATATAGCTGTCTTCCAATCTGGGTTATCATCTTTAGGTATATGTTTTGCACCATCTGTATGAAATCCATGTTCTATAATTTTATCTGTTTTCCATAAATAATTTGCTTTTACTTTTATTAAAGCTTTTACTCCTAATAAATTATAAATAGGTTTTAATATTTCATTGTAGATAGAATTAGGTTTATGGTCATAATAAAAAAAATGCACAAATTGTTTGTGTTCTTTATAATCTAACACAGGAGTAGAAAACCAAGGGAAGTTCTCGTTGTTATAAAACATGTCGTGAACTCTTTTAAAACTATCTTTGTCTAATAAATTGTCTATTACTTTAAACATCTTTTGCCATTTCTTTTGGCACAGCTTGTATATTCCAATGTATAAATCTAAAAGGTTCTTTACCAAAATCTACTGAAAATTCGTGTTCTAAAAACCCTGGAAAGATTAATAATGAACCAGGCTTTGGTTTAAAATGCAATAATTCCATTCCAGGAAATAAAATATTATCAGATTTCATTTTTAATTTTGTAGCTCTAGCACCTGTTCTTGGTTCATGAAATATAGGGAATGAAGTTTTATCACTACATTTTAAAAAGTAAAAACCAGACACATGCTGGTTCCAATGTATATGTGCATTGTGATGTCCACCACCATTTTTAGAAAATTCCTGCACCCACATCTCACTAAACATAGTTGTGTATTGTGACATATCAAAACCTTGTTGATCTAAAAAATCCCACGATTTTTGACCCACGTAATTTCTAAGATCTATAAAATTATTATCTAAGGTAAGAGGTGTAGAATGATAAGAGAGTCCAAAGTCACCAAACTTTTTTATATGTGCTTTGGCTTGTGGAGTATTTTTAGCGTCTTTAATATATTTATTAGAAAACTTGTTTAATGATTTTACAAATTCAGGTTTCTCTTCTGACCAAATAGTTGTGCTAAAATGATTACTTATATTCATATTATTTAAATGGTTGTCCTAAATGCCAAGCAACAAGACTGTATCTTGTGCCTGATGTCACGGGTTTAACTCTATGCCAAACAAAAGATGGGAATACAATAATAGATCCTTTTGGTAAAATCTC
>Ga0115545_1001276_pt1 | contig 13201 bp, 10 predicted proteins | sample COGITO_mtgs_1003_FD_87188 | JGI IMG/M metagenome (GOLD analysis project Ga0115545, IMG submission 87188) | Pelagic marine microbial communities from North Sea - COGITO_mtgs_100330 | ecosystem: Environmental > Aquatic > Marine > Epipelagic | place: Germany:Helgoland, sampling site Kabeltonne...
CAATACCACCGTTTGCTGCTGATAGTAAAATTGCACCTGCAGCATCTGAACCATCTGTGGTTGCTGCATTTAAAAATTGACCTCCAGCTGCATTGAAAGGTTCGTCTGATGCCGCACCGTGAATTCTGTTTAAAGCAGCACCGAATGCGCCTAAAACGTCCTGTAAATCTGATCCTGTTAAAGCAGCTGCTGTTGCAGGTGTTCCATACTGTTGTGCTTCAGTTTTAAGATCTACTAAAGATCCTGTTAGCTGTTGCAAACGTATTTGTGTTCTTGAAGCCATTATTTTCTCCTTGTTTAAATATAGCTTATATTGTAATGTATACCACAATATTGTTTTGACTTAACTATAACTATTAACAACGAAACACAACTTTAAATTTTTGCTCCTTTGGTTTCTAGAGCTTACAAATTATATATTCTTGAAAATGCCTTTTTTTAATTTAGTTCTTAAATAAAATATTTTTTAGATTTTTAACGTGTGCATCAAACTTTGCTGATTCTGAATTAACAAATTGAACTGCGAATTCATCTGCCTCATTGTTTGCATCATCAAATTGGAATTTAAATCGGCCGCTTCGTTCTCTTGATGCAGACACCAGCTGCATTCCTTTCATCATAAGAAAAGCTGCAATTGCAATGTCAGACGTTATATAAATTTTTCCACTCACTATGTCACCACCTTGTTGTACATTGCTATCACTAAACTACTTTCTTCAGGTGTAGATCCTGTTGTAAAAAAGACATTTGATCCTGTCACAGAATAGTCTTGGAACGTTGTTAAATCAGGGGGTGTCTGGAGTTGTCCGTTAACAAATATACTTATCTCGTTCGAAGCGAAAGGTGTATTCGCGAGAGTAAAAAGTGTGTTGGTTCCATCAACACTTCCGCCTAGCAATTCATTAAAGACCATTTCCTTATTAACTTTTAGAGTAATTGCACCATTTGACGCACTAACAACATTTATTCCTACACCTGACGCTATAAACGAAGAACCATCTGATAAGTTTGTCAAGGAGCCGGAGAAGCCTAGCGATGCTGTTATAAATCCAGATGTCTGGAGTGTATTTGTTGTCTTATTGTAGGTTAGGTCCGTGTCGCCACCAAAAGAACCGCCATCGTTAAATTGGACTTGGGTGTTTGCCCCTCCTGGTGTACCACCGCCACCTCCGCCTTCTGAGATGACTGTGTTGGCCATTTTGCCTACATAAGCAAAAGCTCGTGCAAATGCTGGGATTTTACTGGCATCATAGTCTTGCAAGAACAGTATACCGTTATATGCGTCGACATTCCAATCAATATTATCCAACAAGGGAATCTCACTCCCTACACCTCCTGCGCCGTCATCTTTGTATATTTTAATTATATAAGGATTAGGTGCAGCTTGTGAATAAAAGGGTGGTATTAATTGAAGTGAGCCGAGAGTTTCATGCACAACTTTATTATTGTCAAAAACTCCGTTTCCTTTGTTCGGATTATTACTTACACTTGTATAATTGCTAGGTAGTTTAAATTTATAAGTATGTGGGCCCGGGTCTTGACTGGATTCTCCGGAGTCAGAACCTGAACCACCACCAGTATCATTTGCGTCGTAAGAATTACCTGTTACTTCTTCTAAAACAAACTGTATATACTCAACAGTCCCACCTTGGACTGAATTTAGCGTTCTGGAAGGGTTGTCAGGTATCGTCTCTCCAAACAAAATATTTGTTGAAGATTGGATGTTTGACCCAATTAACTCTTCACCGTCTGTTCTAAGATTTGACGTGTGTGCCTTACCTAAAAGCTTTTTCTGGGCGAAAAACGTTGCTGAAGTATTACTCTTACCCGCCATATTAACTCCAACTCACTGCTATTTGGGTAAGATATCCTGTCCAGTTTTCATGAGCTGATAATTTTATTGCAAAATACTCTGCGCCTGAAACTGTTCCATTGACAGATGAACCATTAAAAGTGCACGTATTTGTTGTGCCTCCTGTTCCAATACTTGCGTTTAAATCACCACTTAAGCAACCATCTCCATCACTTGTGTTACCGGCACCTTCTGAAGGTTTTCCTAAATCTAACCACCCGGTTTTTGAACCTCCCGGGATTCTTACTTCAACAAAAATATTTTTATTAGAACCTAAAGCGGCTGCGTTATCACCAGTTATACCTACTAACGTTGCATCTCCATATAGTGTTATCTGCACACTTGGTCTGTCATTAGTAGTATTATTTAAAAAACCTCGATAGTATTCTCTTGTAGAATGTGTTAATGAAGAGTAGTTTACGTTAGAATTAGGACCCTCAAAGACACCGCCTTCTGTGTGGTTTCTAAAATCACCTGAATTTCCACCTTTTTTAGGACTAATTAATAATCCGTCAAAAACCATGAGGCCTTTTGCAAAATTAGGATGCGAACTATTATCATTAATTGATATTGTTGAATCCCAATTATTACCGCCGGCTGTTACGTCTGACTGTGCTACGTAATTACCGCTGACTATTCTATAGTCTTCCCTGCTAAAATATTCATTTGTGTTTGCATTGGAATTATCGCTCGATGTAAAAACCAAAAGGTTTGTTGCTGTCTGTGTAGGTATTGTTAAATTCGTCTTAAGTGGGTGCTTAAAAGTAAAAGCGCCTGCCGCGTTGCGCAAAGGAGAACTAGTAACACTAGTGAATGCGCCACTCAAAGATGTAGATTGATTAAACTGCACCGCGCCTGTTACGTGCAAAACTTCTGTTTCTGAGTCCGCATTGGTATTTAATGTTTGGAGAGGAGAAGCTCCATCGTTTTCTGTCTTTGTACTAGATAACCCGGTCCCAGATTGAACAATTGATACCGCATTAACATTTGTTAAACTTGTTAAAGAGACAGCGTCGGCCGCATCTGAATAAACATTTTTATAAATGTTGCTTATTCGTGTTCGAATACTACCTGTAGGGTTAACAAAGTATTTTACTCCACTTAAATGAAATATGTCATCATCACCAAATTGCGATATTGATGTGCCTGCGTGTGCTAGTGCATTTGCATTATTGTCGTTGGCCCATTCTACATAGTTTGTTGTTCTTGTTCCCCAACTACCAACATGTTTTACTCTTGCATAATTCCATCCATTTCTTTGATCTGCTGTGTGTACTCTGTATTTTCCTGTTCTTTGTATCTCTAAATAGTAAGGTACATCATTATCAAATTCTGCCGGCTTCCATGTACTTAAATCAAAAAAGCCACTATTTCCGGTAAATGACGTCCCGGAACCTGCCCCTGGACTGCCTGCTCCGACTAAATTATAAGACCCAGTTAGTTCAACTGTATGCAAATCTGAGCCGTTTACTTCTAAAACCAGAGATCCGCTATTAGCATCTGAAAAAGAATTAGCAACAAAATCAGGCGAGGTGGCTGAAACATCTTCATTAAGATCACCTTCAATAATTGTATCTAATGCAAATACAGCGCGCCTTAAATTGTTAGAATTAGAATCTGTCTCATATAATCCGTTAACATTAACTGCACTTGCTAAACCTGCTGATGCAGCAACATTAGTATATCCTGATATTGATTTTGATGATCCAAAAGACAGATTACAATCAACACCGTCATCGTTGCAGTCTATATCATCTAAGTCAGGTATTGCTGCGATTGTTCCTGTGCCGGCGCCAAATGTCACGTTAATCTGGCTAATATATCCTGACCAAGCTGCATCAGCTTCTATTCTTAAACCAATATACTCATTGTTGCCTACACCGACAGTTCCTAACGTAACAATATTTGTTGCATTAAGTGAGCTATCAAAACTTAAACTTCCGTTTGCTGTGTGTGCACCAGCATTGTCTGCGTATGAGTCTAGTACAAACTCTGTTGCAAGATCCAACCAACCAGTTTCTCTTGTTCCATCACTAGGAAACTTGACAAATACTCTTATTCTACCACTGTTAAGTGCTGTTGCTGCCGGGACTATAGTTGTTCCGGAACCATTTATTGTCACACTTAAGTCGTACTTTGTCGATCCGGTTGTATTTCTAAACCATCGATAAAATGTACGCTGACCAGATTGACCAGAATAATTAGGGTTTTCACTTGGTGAGTTGTCTAATTTACCACCATCTGAAGTCGATCGAAAATCTCCTGATCTAAGTGTATTAGTTGGAGAGTATAGCCTATTGTTATAGAACTGGAGACCATTTGTGTGTGCACCATTCGAAGCTGTCATATGAACTGTGCTATCCCAAATGTTACCGGAGTCAGTGAGTGTAGCTTGCGTATTGTATGTCCCGGAAATAATTCTAAAATCTTCTCGCCTAAATGTTTCTGATGTGTTTGTTGATGTGTTTGATAAGTTGTACATCAAAATACCAGTAGCAGTTGACTGGGCTGCATTAGACAGATTTGATTTGAATGGGTGAGTTACGTTTATACCGGATGTTAAAGCACCGCTTATAAAATAGTTTGCTGTTACGTCACCCGAACCGGTTATATGCAATACCTTTGTATGATCTTCTCCGGCGCCGATTGTTGGTTTTGATTGAGCTGAGATTGAAAAGGAAGGACTCGATGATTCTTCAGCACTATTATTAGTTGTAAATGTTATATTGGTGCTGTCATATACATATTTGTAGGCATTTGTTACGCGTGACTTATATTGCGCACTACCACTTTTAAAGTACTCTATACCTGAAAGATGAACACTACCGCTGCCTTCAAATGTAATTGAGTTTCCAGCTGTCGCGAGTGCATTATTATTATCGTCATTTACCCATTCTATGTAATTTGTTGTAGAAGTTGAACCGCTTTTAACATGCTGGACTCTTGCATAATTCCAGCCTAGTCTTTGACTTCCGGATGCAACAACAAACTGCCCAGTTCTATGTTTAAATGAGTTAAATGCGTTGCCATTAGAAAACGTTCCTGTTGTTGGCTGGGCGAAAAAATTAAATCCTGATCCGTTGGCATCTAAGTGTGACCCTGTACCTAATCCGGATGTTCCGCTACCGATCTTTGCAACAGTTAAGTCAATCTCTTTAATTGTACTACCGTTAACATTCAACCTTAAAACGCCAGTTTCTGCATCACCAAAAGAAAATGCAGGAAAGTTTTGTACATTACTACCTTGACTATTAGCACTGATGTCTGCATTTAACACACCGCTTATATGTGTGTTACCATCAAAAGCACCCAGTCTAATATTGTTACTACTTGTGACTACGTTGTATGCACCATTAACGTCTAAAGCTGATGAAATTCCAGCTGTACCTGCAACAGTTGCGTACTCAGGATCTGCTGATGATTGATCGTTTGAACTTCCGAAAGACAAAAATAAGTTTGTACCTGTTTGGAGTGAATTAATATCATCTAAGCTTGGCCCTGGTGCGGGTGCAAGTGCCTTAAGTACTTCATTAAATCTGTCAACTGCTGTACCAATAGGTGTGTCAATTGCAAAATCAGTAAAAAGACCGTCTGCATAGTTTCCGTCTTCAGCTTCACCTATAGCAGTTCCTGCATCTAAACTTGCAGTTATTGCAAAGCTTCCATTTCCATCATTAGCTATAGTTACGTTTGGGCCGGCTACCAGGCTTCCTGAGATAAAACCGCCAAAACCATCTGCAAATTGCAGTGATCCTAAAGAGCCAGAAGACTCATTAACTCTTAATGCTGTCATTAACTATACTCAAACTAAACTAAACTAAACTAAAAGGCTGAAAACCCAGCCATTCCAATATAATTATTCTGATGAAAAAGTAAATTCTTTTTTATTTATTTCATGCTGTCTAGCATGCCCTGTATATCTAATCCGGCGCAATCTATTTTTTTACGCGTAATATGGTAATGACTAACAAAACCTTTGAATCTTCCCGATGCAACAGAAGTGGAAACACCTTTTAAAGTCTTACCTTCCTTATCATTAGGGCACTTAAGTGGGATACCTACACCTTCATGCACAGCAGACCACAACGCTTTTAAAGCTTGTAGTTGGACGTCATAAAACCCAGTAAAATCTTTCATTGATGCGCCATGAACTGTTTCGCCACTTATAATTGGGCGCTCACCAAAACCATTTTTTTTGTACCACCCTTGATACTTTGGATAATAAGCATTTGATATTTCGACGCCAACAGAGCTATGATTGTGCTTTTTACTACCAGCATGATATGCAGCGTGATTCGTATCTAGCAACTGGTATATTGTGCCGTCATTATCAATTAAGAAGTGCACAGCTAGTCCTCGTTTTTCAAGAACCTTGTGACATGACTGACTATTAAGACACACATCCCAGTGATTAACGAACATTTTGATATCTCTAGGTTCGTAATATGATGTATACCCTTTTCTTGCTTTGTAACCTTTGTCTTCTGACCACAGTACTACCTTAGGCCAGTTAATTGGAATAAAATTACCATGATGTACAATGAAAGACTCATCTTTGTCTTTAATTAAATCAGGTTCGTATTCATCGATCTCACTTTGTCTTTCAGTGAATATTCTTCTATGTGTACCAGGACCGCATAATCCGTCAGGTTTAAGACCGTTTTTCTTTTGCCATGCTTTGATTGCATCCACTAAATCATCATCAAAATTATCACAACCAAACCAGTTAGGTGTCCAACCTAGTTTAGCCGCTGAACCTTCGTTATAAAATACCTTATCCATTTTAAATTCCTTTTTTAACTCGCTGTGTTAATAAGTATACGTATCCTTCGTATTGGTTTGCTGCAGATGCAAGATAATCATCCATACCTAAAGTAAGCCCGCCACACTTTTCTAATATTCTGTATAGTTCTGTTAAGTTTGCGACGTGATTTCTCATATATTCTAAGCCTATTCCTGCGATCGCGTCTGCACCTCGTTCCGCAGGTGTCTCATATCGGGATAATACTTTTGCTGAGATATTAGTTATCATGATTGGGCATGCCACATCTTCAGTGTCTGCAACCATAATTGATTTTTCAACTAACTTGTCAAAATCTTCTGATATTCCTTGGTAAATCTCACCGTACAGATTAACATGATCTCCAGCAAAACCCACACCTTTTGTGACGTGATGAGCAGCGTGAAACCATGTGTGCAAACCTTTTGTACAACCGATATAACTTAATAGTGCGTCCTTCATTTAATTCTCCAAGTATTATTGCGTATAATCAATTGTATCTCGGATTGTAATCAATTGAACTTAAAACACTGAGAGCTTTTTTAACAAAGTCAAGTGCATACGGTGTATTCGTGGCTGTCTTTGCATCTGCAAGTGCGCCGTGTCGATCATTTAGCGCGAACAAAAAAGCCAGCAAAACATCTTTAATACGCTGTGCTCTTTGTCGATAAACCGGGTATTGATCTGCCATACTAGGTAGCTTGCGAATATAATTTAACAAGAAATATCCCATACTCGTTGAAGGATTCATACTGACAATTGTATCAGTTATTACCCTTGGTTCTGCATTACCATTTGATATTCTTTCAATTTTATCGATAAATGCATCAACTTCTGTGTCATCTCGCGACAAGATATTCATTGATTCATTAATCAATTTACGTAATTCATCTCTATTAATTTTTTTCATTTTTAAGCCTCCCTGCTTTTATATTCTTAATTATTCGAATTCAATAGCAACATCCACATTAACACTAATTTTTGGAACTCTAACATGATTAGCCATGCCGTGCTTAACACATTCATCTGCATCCAAGAACCAGTCAGCATGCTTTTTCTTATCAACTAACTTTAAAAAATAGTCATCTTTTTTGCCACAATTTTGTGCCATCATTTTATAGACAATTGCGTTTAAGCGCTCAGTTTCTTTTGCGCTAGCAACAACCTCTTCAACTTTACCTAACTGCCCTGAGGAGACATCATGGATCATTACAGTCGCATCTTTGTCAACAAATCTGTAACCTTCTGTACCAAAAGAAAGTAAAATAGCACCACAGCTCATTGCCTTCCCTTCTACGATTGTTGCAATTGGCAAGTCTGAACTTTTAATGGTTGATATCATCGACATTAAGGAATAAACTTGTCCTCCGTATGAATCAATAACAACAGGAATAATTTTTTGACCTGTGTTATGCGCCATGGCTACTTTTGTTCGAAATTCTTTTGCTGACTCTTCATCAAATTTATTAACTGTTACAATCACTGGGTTGTGGTGTAATTCAAATTCTTTTACTTCTGGTGCTACGTTATATTTCCAAAGCATTTTTTACCTTCCTATTTAATTTATAGTATACAAAAAAAAGAGAGACTTTATATCTCTCTTTAAATTTAAATTTAATGACAGTCACACGGGTCACATTCAAAACATGAACATTTATTTAACCACATTTTCCAGCGCCGCAAGATTTGCATGTGACACAACCCTCCTGATACACTAAACTGTCTATTGCACCGCAGTCACTGCATATCTTGTCGCTAGCCGACGTACCATCATCAATATAATTCTTTAAACACCTAGCAATGACTTTACTAAAGCTAAACATATCCATTTCTTTATCTTTCTGCATTTGTTCAAACAAATACTGAACTGGTACCCCGTGTCTTAGTGAAGTTGATATTACTCTCGTATAACCGGCGTGATTAGGATTGTCAAATACACTTACTACGTCCTTAAGAATTAATTCATCATCACCATTACCCACAGTTAAATCGTATTTACTGTTCAATGTTTTAAAGATGCGTTTATAGAGTTTTCCAGATCGATATCTACTAGGTATTTCAATTTGGTCAGCTTCCCCACCAATAACCTCGTAAGGCTTTCCATTTAGCAAACCAATTAGTACAACCCATTTTTGACCCTTAATTGACGTGTGATATATATCACACTCTAACTCTTCCGGTCGTTTAGGTGCATTTCTCTCAATAATTGCAGGTGTGGCTTCTTTTTTGTCATCAGTTGCTACTAAAACACCACTTCTAGAACCATCACGATAAACAGTCACACCTTTGCATCCAAGCTCCCAACCAAGCATGTAGATGTCTTTTACAGTTTCTACATCAATGTCGGCAGGTAAATTCGTGGTATTTGAGATGGCATGGCATATCCATTTCTGTGCAACTGATTGTAGTTTCACCTTTGCACGCCAATTAATTTCATTTGCTGTCGCACCATGATATGGACTAAAAGCAACTGCATGAGCCAGGTCAGATTCAGACGCTGTTGTCCCGTGATCACTGTCTAACCACTGCTTAAACCCATGATGATAAACTGTAAATTCTGTCCATTCGTCGCCTAAATCATCCACAAACATTACTTCTTCGCCGTTTTGCACTTTCTTTCGACGTGTATAATGAAGCATAAATGCAGGTTCTATTCCCGAAGTAGTTTGAGTTAGACAAGAAACAGAGCCGGCTGGTGCTGTTGTTGTATTTGCAATATTGCGCCGACCGTATGTTCTGTAATCCTCGATCACTTCAGGAGTAAGCTCACTAAATATTCTTTGTAGAAAGGGATGATCTCTTTCTTTGTGGTGATCAAATACTTCAAAAGCGCCTCGTTCTTTGGCTAACTGTATTGACTCTTCATAGGAAGCAAGTGACAACCATTTATAAATTTCTTCTGTCGTTTTTATAGACTCATCAGAACCGTATCTTTGTCCTAGCATTGCAATTGCATCACCTAGGCCGGTAATACCTAAACCAGTTCTTCGACCATTAATTGCTACTTGCCTAATTGTGTTCCAAAGATTTCTTTCGTAATATTTGACTTCATCATTTTCCGGGTCATTATCAATCTTAGCTAAAATCTTATCAATTTGTTCAATCTCTAAGTCGATCATGTCGTCCATTAATCGCTGTGCTTTTTTGGTAATTGATCTAAAAAGTCCATAATCAAATTCTGCGCCATTGGACCATGGATTTTTAACAAATGATGTTAAATTGACTAGCATAAGTCGGCAAGAATCGTAAGGAGAAAGAATAATCTCACCACAAGGATTTGTTGATACTGATCCAAATCCTACGTCTGTATAAGCGTCAGATGGTGTCATTCGAGTAGCTGTGTCCCAAAACAAAACTCCAGGCTCTGCTGATGCGTGCGCACCTTCAATGAGTGCATCCCAAACTTCTGTTGCTTTAAAATGATCATGAACTTCAGGGCTGTCAGAATCAACAGGCCATCGAACTGTGTAATGATCATCTGCTTTTACTGCTTTCATAAACTCATCTGTGACACGCACAGAGATGTTGGCACCGGTTACTCGAGTAAGATCTTTTTTAATCTTAATAAATTCCATAACTTGCGGGTGATGGACTGATATTGAGAGCATTAACGCTCCGCGTCGTCCACCTTGCGCAACCTCACGACATGAATTAGAAAAGCGATCTAGAAAAACCTCAATCCCATCTGTTGTTTTTGCCGCATTAGACGTAGTCATGCCTTTAGGGCGAATGGTAGATATATCAAATCCTACTCCGCCTCGACGTTTCATAATCTGTACTTGCTCTTGATCTGTTTTAAGAATACCTGCGTAAGAATCAGCTGGGGATTCAATGACAAAGCAGTTCGATAAAGATTGAATTTTTGCTTCGTTGCCAATGCCACTCATTGGTGAACCTTGGGGTATTACGTATTTAAAGTCTTTAAACAAATCATATATTTCTTCATAGTGCATTGAATTATCATATTGTGCTTCGATTCCAGCAAACTCAGATGCTAATCTTTGATGCATGTCATCCGGTGTCAACTCTAAATAATTACCTTCTGTGTCTTGTAATGCGTATTTTCCGGCAAATACACTGGCTGCCAATTCATCGCCATTAAAATATTCTATACTAGCTTTAAAAACTTCATCATATTTGTACATTCATTCTCCTTATTTGTTTCCTGTAATTTCTTTCCATTTTGACTTAAGCATATTTTTTGTTCCTGCATTGTCACGCTCAATTGCGTCGACAATTGACATCTCGCTTACATCATCTAGAACTTCTATTTTTGACATTGCACAGTCAATTCTGATTGGGAACATCAACCCATCACGGCCGGCACGATTTTTTGCTACAAAGAGACGACCTGCACCAGTAGCTTTTTCCATTGGTTTTCTGGATAATGATACAACAACATCTGCTACCATCGCTTTTCCATATGCTTCTGACATATTTTCCAAACCAACGATTTCTGATTTTGCCGAGTCACGATTTGCCTGTGAAGCAGTCCAAACAGGTATATTTAATTCCATTGCGAGGTTCCTAATTTCTTCATATACTAACTTAAGTTCATGTCTAAGTGAATCATAAGTGCGTGTAGAACGCATAATGTCTGCATAATCAATGACTAGTAAGCTGGGTTTAATGTCTTTCATTTCAAGTTTTTCTAAGTGATTCCTAATTGTTATGATGCTTGCGGCACCTGTCGGGTATTGTTTAATTATCAATGTACCAAAGTCATTTTCCTCATAAGTTTTTAAAACTGTTGCCTTGTTTTCAATGACTTTGTTAGATGGAATATTACATAAATTGCTATCGTATCTTATACCAACTGCAGTCTCAGTTAACTCAAAAGTGTAGTGCACAACATTTTTTCCGCGACGTATTGCCTCAGCACCCATAGAAACTAAATAATGTGACTTTCCAACTCCAGTATTAGCAACTACAACTCCAATTTCACCTCTTCCTAGTCCTCCATTTAATACATCTTTCTGATCTAGATGTTTGATGCCAGTTGCACATGTTGCTCTGTCTACTAACTGGAAACGTGCTTCATGATCTTCAAAGAAATTATGACCAATTGTTGATGAAGAACCTTTAGAAACAGCATCTTTCATAATATTCAAGACTGATTCGTAATTTTCCTGTTTAATCGCCTTAACACTTTCTTCTAGTGCTTGTTGGAGTGCTTGTTTTTTACAGAAGTCTAGAGTTTTAGCTTTAACAAATTTTAAGTCGCCTAAGTTAGGGGAAGACTTCATTCTCGTGAGGTATTCTATAACTTGCTCACGAAGTATAATATCATCGCCAGCTGTTAATTCATCTTTTATCATTGATACTAAAAGCGGAAGTGTTGGAAAGTTACGATATTCTGTATAAAAACTAAAAAACCTGTCACATAAAAATTGCAGGTACTTTAATTCAAAATAATCGTATTGCATTATCTCAATCATCTGTGCTGACCAATTATGGTCTTTTAATAATGCTTGAAATATTTTTTCTTGGAAGTCTTTTCCGTATTTTGAAAAGTAGTTTGGATTATCCATCACCATAATTTTCCTTTAGATAGAGTTTTAAATAAATAGCTGTGTCTTAAAATGTCAATATTTTTTATATTATTTTCATTTAAGTACTTAATTGCTTTGATATTATTCCATGTAGGATTGAAATTTTCAATATCATGATCAATTCTTTTTGTCTGGTCATGTACTAAGTTATCAACATCCAACCTAACCAACCTGATGTTACGCTCAATTAGCTTTTCACCGTCTTTAATAGATTTATATATCTTTTTCTTTGGGTGTATCTGGTGTTTAACGTCGTTATCAACAAACAACTGGAACGTGTTGTTTTGATTGTTCTCTTTTAATAGTAATTCAGAATATTCTTTTGCTAGCTTTTTGTAACCAACACCTTGTACTCCTGGAATATTATCAGACTTATCGCCTACAATTGACTTAGCTAGACAGAAGTTATGAGGATGCACACCATACTTCTCTATGACTTTGTCTGTATTAATAAATGATTTTGAATTAGGTGAGTATATAATACAAGCTTCGTCAATTAATTGATAAAAATCATGATCACCAGAAACGATCACTTTGTTTTTATCTTTAAGTTTATATTTGCACATATAGCCAATTGCATCATCAGCTTCAGCATCTTGAATGTATATTTGACATATCGGTAAATTAGAAAGCATGCCAATCAAAGTGGTTATTTGAAAATTTCTATTTTCTAATGTATCTGGTATTTCTGATTTATCATAGTACCTATTCATTCTAGTTGGCTTTTTCCCTTTTTTGTAATCTGGGTATAGGTCTCTTTTTCTTTTAGATCCTCCTCCTTCCCAGACAATTATTACACTTTCAGGTTTACATTTTTCTATTAAATTAACAGTGTTATAATAGAAACCTATGATTCCACCAATTTGTTCACCATTATCCGACATTGCTGGGTGCGCAATATAATGACGCATAAAAACATTTAATGCGTCAAATATTAATACTCTGTTTTTTACCATTACATATCCAGTTCGTCTGCGAGTGCCTTCATCTCTTCGTATGATTCTGTGTCAATGTCAA
>Ga0115545_1001288_pt1 | contig 13085 bp, 9 predicted proteins | sample COGITO_mtgs_1003_FD_87188 | JGI IMG/M metagenome (GOLD analysis project Ga0115545, IMG submission 87188) | Pelagic marine microbial communities from North Sea - COGITO_mtgs_100330 | ecosystem: Environmental > Aquatic > Marine > Epipelagic | place: Germany:Helgoland, sampling site Kabeltonne...
GAGAGCTATATGTAGTAAAATCATCAACTGAAGCAGGTGGGTCTTGTGTAAGACCTACAAATATAGGACCATGAACAGAATATGGTATTGCATTATATCCAATGTTACCACCACTACCAGAAGTACCTAACGGCCTAACATATATTAACATCTTATTACTGCTTAAGGCCGCGAGTGCATCAGCACTAGTCCCAAAATCTCCAGAAAAAGTTAATTCAAATGAACTAAATGGTCTATTAAGGTTAGATGCCGATACTTCGAATAATCTATGATAAGTTGGAGTAACTTGATATCCTACTCCACTGTAATCAGGATTAGGCCCACCAACATTAGGTGCAAACAAAGATAGGTCAGCTATTAATGTTCCAACCGCAGGTGAATTACCATCATCAGCATAAAATTTATCTGGCCTAACTAAAGTACCTCCTACTACAGCAGACTGGCAAAATGGGCCAGTGGATATAGCTGATGTTGTTTGATTTGCTAAACCTGATGGTGTTAGTGTAGCGGATGAAACTATTGGTTGATAAGTACCTCCACTTCTTGTTAATCTTTCTGCTTCATCATCAAACCGTTCAGTTAATTTATCACTTGTTGTACTGTAGGTATCTATTAGAATTGCTGATGTGTTAGAATTTACAAAGCCTGAATCTGACCAAGGATCATATGCCTTTGATTTTATAATAGCATCAGAATTTCTAAACCTCCAATTAGTAGCAGTAATATCCCACTCGTCATAATCAATACTTATTCCACTTACATTATAATCATTAGACCAACCTGATAAATTAAACCCACTAGGCCAAGTGGCAGAATTCCATGCAGGTTCTTGTACAGGGCTTAAGCCATAATCGGAACCTTCTACTAATAAATTATAATTAGACGCACCACCTTGCCCTTGTGTATTACTATTAAGTTTATCAATCGCGTTAACATTTATAACAAACCGAGAATTAAGATCATAATATTGTACACCGCTTAAGTATTTAGTAATTACAGACGGTGCATTAGGGGATGGGTTAATTACAACGTTACCATTAATTTCTGGTGTAGATGGATAAGAACCATCATTATTAGCATCCCAGAAAATATCAGGTTGATTATAAACATATTGAGCACCACTATCAGTAGTTGAATCAGTTGTCATAGTGCACTTAACATGAAATCTTCCACCGCTTCTTCCGGCTAATGTAAAGATATCTCCAATGTTTACTGTAATTTGAACATCTGCCTTTTTTCTATTAGCGTCATTTTGAAAATTAGTTATGCCAACACTTATTCTATTTCCAGGTGAATTATATGATCCTGCTGCAAATATAACACCTGTTGTAAAATCCTCCAATTCATAAACACCATCGGCATCATACACAATAACATTAAATGTAGCATTTCCAGTAGCATCATTACTAAACCCTGTCACCTGGCCACCCGTAGTAAATGTAATTGGTGCGGAAGTTGATGGATCAATACTATTAAAAGCAGGGTGATTAGATCCTGCCCAACCACCTGTACTAAAAGGAACGCCTTCAGATTGTGGATCGCTTATTCTTATCGATGCACTTCTTGTAAAACCGCCTTCTGAAACTATACCGTTCGTACTACCATCGGTAGTGTTAAAATGAGAAGCAAATGTTGGTACTGGTATAAAGACATTTACAGTACCTGGTGTTCCACTATCTTGTGCTAATACATCAGCACCAATAAAATTAATAGTTTTATATGTACCTATGTCAATACCCTCATCTTTAATATGTAAACCTGCAAATGTTAATTTATTATTTCCATCTACAATAAGGTTTGTTTGTGAAGTATCTAAATTAATTGATATTTCTTCATCAGATCCAATTGGCGTTAATTTAATACCTGAACCTGCAGTAACAGTATCACCACCACCGCCACCTAAGCTATTTATAGTTATAGTATCACCAGCAGCAGTACTAACTTTAACTAATTGTATATCAGTTCCACCTACTAATATAGGATTATATGATGCATCAATAAAATCATATAGTGTAGTCTGAGTGATTAAATCACCTGCTTCAAATAATAGTTTTAATTGATCTTTTGCTAGTACTGGCATTATACATTATTTATTTTACTTGAAGAAGATCCATAAACTTATCAAACGATAAAAGTAATACTTTCTTCTTTTTCTTCTTTTTTCCTTCAGGTGAATCTCCGCTACCAACCTTTTGTGTAGCAAAAGAATTTGCAGAACCAGGATCTCCAGGAAGCTCAACTGCTCCCATATCCTGTACATTCATATTAGGATTTAGTCCAACAGCACCTGCTTCATTTTCATTAATTAAATTATCCACTATTTAATGTTTTGTTTAAACCATCGGTCCATCCAGCTTTTGAGTTCTCTTTGTGCAGGTTTAATATCAGATGGCTCTGTCATAGGACCGTCTTTCCAAGCATCCCATAAAGTTTTAATCTTACCTAAAGCATTTGCGATTTCAATTGAATCCATAGACTCAATGTATTCTTCATTGACCTCAGTAGATTCATTTACTGAAAATTCATTTAATCCTTTTAAATTTTTCATATTGTTATTTTCTTTTATTGGTTCTAATATATTTTGTAATGGCTTATAAAAACTGTGTATACTTTTAGGAGTCATTTTCTTAAAAGTCTTTTCATCATCTATCTTTAATGCATTACGAACTTTAGATGCTGAGATGTTATCGTCAGTTCTAAAAATTTCATATCCTTTAAAATCAGGATCTACTCCTAATTGATCTCGGTATGATTGTTTGTCAATCATTGCACCGTATGATTTTTTTCTATCCGTCCCATATCCCCACATCACAGGTTCATAAGCAGGCCTTGCAGCTGCAAACATTGTGTCAATTGAACCGTTAGGAACTACAATAGCAGTTTCTAAAAATGGATATTGTTTTGCCATCTTAGCAAACATTGCTTGTTGCATTTCTTCATCAAACGGTCTTTTCTCAGGGTCGTTGTTTTTTCCTCTAACTAAAAATACAACTACAGGTTTTCCATTTTCTTTATACATTTTTTCAAATACTTTAACATGACCTAATGTAAAAGGTTGGAATCTACCAACAAACATATTAACCTTTTTCTTACCTTGTTCTTTATGAGGAACTTTTAAAGCTTCGTTAATTGGAGCGGTTGCAGTTCTTACTCTATGACCATAAGGAGATAAAGAATATCTCTTAATACCAGTTTCATCTTCGCTAATATTAAATAATCCTACATTTCTTTTAAGCCATCTTTTGTGAGCCTTTATTTCAGATAAGATATTATTAACTTCATCCTCGGTTAAATGACCATCAGCAATGGCATCTAAAATAGCAGAACGAACCCTGGCAGCAGTAGATACATTTTTAGCTGGATGCTTTTCAGTATATCTCCTCTTAACAGTAACTCTTTTTTCTGTTATAAACGATTCTATGTCCTTTAAATTTCTCATCTATATATCTATATATTTATTTCTCAATTTTAATACCCATGTTAGCATTAAAAGGGTTGCTCATTGAGCCTTTCTGTTCAAATGCAAACTTTGCAGATGAAAATGGAACAGTTTTAAATTGGAATAAACCTTTTTTAACTAATACATCTAAATACAGCTGCTTAACATCGGTTACTATTTGTGAGTACTGTGTTAATTGTGAAGTATATTTTTTATTAAGTATTTTTGTAGCCTCAACCATTAATGGATAAAATACTATCCCAACTCTATTTTTACCTAGTGCTGTATATCCATCGTAAGCGGCGTTTAATTTTTTGTCATTCCAAGCCATTCCTGCTTTTGTCCATAAATTATTTAAAAACTCTTTAAATTTATTTTCGTCTAAATGTAATTCATCTAAAAAAGATACTACCGAGTCTTGTGTTAATAAATCAGGTTGAAGATTAGATTGTTTTGTTAAATACCAATAACCTGAGTTATTATCATCAGGAATGTTTACATTACATAAATTCATAACAGTATTGTAAATACTACTTCTTGCTAATTTACGAGGATTTGTCCATACCTTTATTACATTGTTATAAAAATCTTTTTCTTGTATAGTGTCAAAATCTAACTTATCATCTAAATACATTGATGATATTCTTTGAATAATAGTATCACCACTAGGAGTACCGCCTTTGCCTGCCTTTGATGATATACTATAATTATCAAAGTAAAAATCAACTAACTTTTCATTAGAATTTTTTGGATATCTTATACCTGCACCAGAATCTTTTAATAAATTAAATAACATAAACCCACCTAACACTTCACCATAATCATTTTGAAAGTTTTTAATTGAGATTGCATCTATCCCTTCAAATAAAGATTCAGTAATTAAATAGCTTAAACTTTGAGTAGGTGCGTTTGCATATTTTTTAAAATCGGTAAATTTATCAAGGTTACTTCCGTTTTCTATAACCTCACGAGTAGATGCCAAGATAAAGTTTTTATAATTATCTGGTAATTTACTAGAGTTTATGTATCGTTCTACTTTTGAATATAATGCAGTACTATTCTGGTATTCATGTTTAGGTAAACCCATCCTATCTGGTGTTAAATCTTTTTTACCTATAATAGCGGCTTCTCCTGTTTTCTTAGAAATTTTATATCTATTAGTTATTATAAAAAACTCGCTAGGGGAATATTCTTGCCCTAATTTATTAGATGTAGGTTTTTTAATGTTAATTTTATATGCATTGTAATCAGAAGATATTACACCAATAGGTAACATTTCTATTTCATACGTACCTTTCTTTAGTCCTGATTTTAATAAAAATTTGTCTATACTTAATTCTGCTGCCCCGTCATTAGCACCAAAGTTTGCACGAAGAACTTCTCCAGTATCACCCTTTCTACTTGACACACCTGCAGTATCAGTAGACTTCATAATAGATTTAAATTGCTTTTTCCAAAATTCCTCTACTGATTTTTTTGTAATCTTTCTTGCTTCTATTATTACATCAACCTTTCCTATATTAATAAAATTGTTATAGTCTAATACTTTATCTTCAATTAATAATTCTTCAGCATTAGGTAAAAGAGATTCATTGGTAGATTTAATTTTTAAGTAATCATCAAAAGTTTTAAACTTGCTATCTTCTTTTGCTTGGATTACATTATTTACTTTATCTACCATTTTATTAAAATCTTCAATAACCGATGGTGTCATGATATTACCGGTGTTCTTTCTTTTCTTTTTTAAAGAGCCTAGCATTATTTTAAAAAGATCTTTTAATTTAGGGTTGCTATTTAATATATCCTTGGTTCTTTGGCTTGGTATTAATTCTGTATTTAAACTAAACTCTTCTCCCTTTGCAAAATCTGCCTTTTCAATATCAACTTTTGTAATATCCTTTCCTCTTTTGGTTACATAGTCATTGAATATATTTGAGACTAATTCAATATATCTGTTATCCTCAGTGTCACCTAATATTTCATGCTTCTTAATACCTCTTTCTTCTATAAATGCCAAAAGATCTAATAAAATTATTTCATTAATATCAGCAGGAGCCTTTCTCATGTCAATAGGTTCCTTTTCTTTCATTAAGTTAATCGTATAAGGATCTATTAATTTAGCAGCAATGACTTGCTTTGTGCCTGATTTGTAAAATTTAAATATTATAGATTCAATAGGTTTTTTAAGATCATTTTGTAGTGTTGTGGATTGAATACTAGGGTTTAATATTCTAAGTAAATATTCAGCAAACGAATTGGTACTAAAAATTTCAGACTGATCTTCTTTTGGTGTTTCTAAAAACTCCTTAATCTTTTTCTTTTGGTCTTCTGTTAAATAACCTTTAAATAATGGAAGTAGTGGAGTAACACCTAAAGCGTTTGCCCAATCCTTAATTACTCTAGGATCTTCTATAACCTTTGTAACTTTACCTGCCGATGACATAACCTTAATGTGAGTGAGTACTAAATTATTTTTAGGTAGCCTATCATAAGTAATAATACCAGGATTAGTATTTACAAAATATTGAAAACAGAACTTCCAATTCTCAGGAATAGAAGAAAGATTTTTATTAGCTATTGATTTTATATAACTAATAGGCTTCTCATAGTAAACCATTATGGTTCTATCAATTAGATTAATAGGTCTTTGATTTCCGCCTTTATAAAAGGTAATTCCTTCACCGTCTTTTTTAAATGAAAACGAAGAACCTGATAGTTTTTCTGAAACTACAAGATAATCCTTAAAAAGATCTTCTATTAATTGTTGCCCTGCATCTTTATAAATCTGAGTTAACTCTTTCATTTGCTTATTTTATATTGTCAATTTATATATTCTTTAGTTTAATAGCTATATAAAAAAAGGATAGCATAATACCTACCCCTTATCTTACTCTATTATCTTCAGAGTATATACAAATATCACAAACGTTAACTCTTAATACAGGTGATTAAAATAGGTGTAACTGTTGTTTATCTACCGTATTTAATTATACCTAAAAGTTGATTAAGTGGGGCAAAAGCACCAGTTAGTTTATAGAGCTTACCGTTATATCTGAATACAATACCTTCACTTGGATAAATTGAATCTAAACCACCAATCCTATCTAATTTAGCAAGTAGGTCTTCAACTCTTTTAATTTGATCAACACCACCACCTTTTCTTATCTTAGTAGTTTCTTTATCTAAATATGCTCTTAGTCTTTGTGCTTCATCAGATGGGTTAGCTGCTACAAAATTATTTGCATTTTTAATTATAGTAGCACCAAGCTCTAGAAACAGATCTTCGAAAGGTTTAATGTTTTCTTTATACTTTTTCTTAACATCTTCTTTATCATACTTTTTAACTAAAGCAGCCTCATCTTTACCAATCTGCTTAGCAAGAGATCTCATATTTAAACTCTTTTTATCTCCGTATGCCCAACGCCTTAAAAGTCCTTCCTTTACATCCTGTGATAGGTTAGGAAAATCGGCATCTATCAATTCTCTCCACCACATTTCATGGTACCTTGATACCTCATCACTATCACCTAAGCCGTATCTTCTCTGTAGTGCAGTTACCTTATTATCGAATTTTTTCTGATTTGTACTAAAATCAACATCTTTTTGTAATTGTAGAATTCTAGGTGGGATAATTCTAAAGGTCTTACCTATATTAGATTTTACCTTTGATAAGATTTGCGGAATCTCCTTGGCAGGTCTACTATCAGTATCCAAAATATTTCCATCACCATCGGTTTTTGTAATATTATGAAATTGGATAACATCGGTATCATAATTAATTACATTAGGATTTTTTGAATAGATAAGCTCCATGTTCATAAAGTTCTTACCGTTATCAAATATTTCTTCCTGTTTAGCTTGAGGTAACTTAGATAAAAGATTGGCTAAATCCTTTGCAGCAAATACAAAAGTTTCACCAACAAGTGGAACTGAATGAGCCTCAAACTTAGAAACGAATTGATCAAGGCTCATTGGGTTTTTAGTATCACCAGTATTTCTGGCAAACATAACCTTACCATCCTTCATAGTAACAAAAAGATTTTGGCCATCAGTTTTTTCAATCGGCTCTTCTTCAAAGTTTAATTCACCTCTAAGACCAGCGTCAATAATTTTTCTAAAATCACCAAAAGTTAAACCCTTATCGTCATAAGGATGGCTCATGTGACCAGCAGCACCACCTTCAAAAAGAAATGGCTGACTTTTGTCAGTCAGCCATTCTTCAAACAGTTTTATATGTTTCATTAAATTTGTTTATTTGTTATGATCCCATTGTAGATTGTAAAGCTCCAACCATTGCTCCATAATCTTCACCATACTTCTTGAGTAATCCTTCAGCAGTTTCAGTTGCTTTAGTTTCATCAAAGTCATCTCCAAATGCATCTTTTAGAATTGCCATTGCATATTCTTTAAATTCATCAGCAGAGGTAATATCCTTTTCATTAATCTTAGCTTCACCAACTAATGCTTCACCTTTTGATTCAGGCTGTACTTTTACTTTACCCATATTCATTATGTCTCCAGCAATACCTGCGGCAGATTCAGAACCATCGCCCATTTCTGCAGGAACTTCAGTAGCATCATTAAGATCATCAGCTTCACTTTTTACTTCAGTTGTAATATTTTGATCTTTAGTAACTAATTCTTCGCCTTTTGATTCAGGTTGTACTTTTACTTTACCCATATCCATTATATCACCCGCGATACCAGCAGCAGTTTCAGAACCATCGCCTTTTTCTGCAGGAATAGCAAGACCATCATCTCCAGCTTCTTCATCAGCAATTTCATCACCTTCTACTTTAGTAATTACTTCACCAACAGCTTCTTCAACAGCTTCTTCTTCCTCAGCTTCTATTTCTTCTTCTTCTACATCTTCATATGATTCTGTTACGAAATTTGAAAAAGACATAATTCTTGATTCATCTTTCTTTTCTTCTTCTTCATCGTATTCAACATCTTTCTTTAATGCATCAATTTCAGAGTCATCAGATTTAACAGCTCCTTTATAATGATCAGCTTTTTCTTTGTCATCCTCAGAATCAACTTTCTTATCACCTTTATCTTCTAGCTCATCCCCTTCCTTTTCATCTTCCATTCCTTTATCCTCATCACCTTCAGACAGAGTATCGGCAGATGCAGAAACAACAGAATAATCTTCTGGTTCTTCAGCATCATCAGAATATTTGATATTCTTATTTACAGTAACTTCTTTTTCTTTAATAAAATCTTCAAAGGCCATAATTCTTCTAGTAGCAGCTGGTGTTTCTTCTTCCTCAGCAGCAACATCAACACCATCTTCATCTTCAACTTCATCAGCTTCAGCAGGAACCTCAGCAGTAATTTCAGGATCATCAGATACCTTATCACCTGCTTTATCTTCTATATCTTTAGGTTCGCCTTTAGCTAATACTTCATCTTCGATATCTTTTGCAGCATCTTCTTCAACTTCATCAGTTTCAGCAACTTCACCAGATGCACCAGTTTCTTTATCTTCTTCCTTTTCGCCTTCTTCACCTTCTAATGATTTAGGCTCGCCTTTCTTTTTAACTTCATCAGCTATATCTTCGGCTCTATCTTCTTCAAGCTCATCTTCAGAGATATCTTGTTTAGGAGTAAAATCCTTTAATAAACCTTCTAATTTAGTTAGAAGATTTTTTTCTTTCTTTAATTCGTCAACGCTTTCGTAACCGAGTTTTTTAACAAGATCCATTACTGCATCGTGATTAACATCTGCCGATTCATTAATTGAACCTTCGGCCTTTGTCATCATTGAAAACTTTTTGATTGGTTTCATTATAATTATCTTTTTTTGATTCTTTTTTTATATATCCATCTCTCATGAGAAAGATATTCTATATTAGTATCTAACATTCTGTACTTCGAATGGGAACTTTTCCTCTTTATAAATTTTTCTTCTTTCCATGCCATGCCTATATATGTAATTTACCCAGTCATGATCATCTACTTTATATCTAAAATCATCAATAAAGTCATATATTTTTACTACGTCTTTAGATGAGTGCTTTCTTAATCCTCTACCGATTGATTGTCTAATGATCACTTCTGATTTAAATGATTCAGTAAAAAATATGTTGTGGATATTTTTAATAGATATACCGGTTGAGAATGTACCATATGAAGCTACAATGATAACATCATCATTTTTTTCCATTCTTTTTTTAAACTCTTCCCTAAAATCAGACTTAACAGAACCGTCTACATAATAAACCTTCTTATCCGTTATTGCTCTAAGTTTTTGATATATCTTTTCGCCGTATGCTATTTTATGAAATAATACTAGTGAATTGGATGTAGACTTTTTAATTACTTGACAAACAAAATCTAGTCTCTTTTCACTTTCATTAATAAAATTCTGTTCTAAACTAAATAGCTTCTGTCTATCATACGGATTTTTAGATAGAGATGAGAATGCTTCTTTTTGTGCATCGGTTGCATATTCCATGTGGATTTGTAATACTTTACATTTTGCAATATGACCTTCTTCTTGTAAGTGAGCAGCCTTTACTTGAGTTACTAATGGTCCCATTGCCGACATTAAACTTAGTCTATTTACGGTTCCTCTTTTAGGGATAGTACCACTTAAACCAAATCTATAATCACAATGCCAGCATTTATCCATTATCTTCTGAATTGAGTTTGCTTTTGCTTTATGAGTTTCATCTACAAAGACTGCATCAAATTGGCTAAAGTATTCCTCATCCTTTTTAGTTAATGATTGATAAGTACCTATAACCACATTGGAACTCTTTCGTAATTTTACACCTGCATAAATTTGTTGAATCTTAATAGGTACTCTACCTTTATTATATTCTTCAAAGTCTCCGCTTGCTTGAACCACTAAACTTACATTAGGTACTATCATTAAGATTTTCTTTTTACCTAATTGCTCCATCATATAAGCAACTACCATAAATGAAATTAAAGTTTTACCTGCAGAAGTTGCTAATTCAGCTAAACACCTTCTATACTTTAAGATCTTTATTGCTGCATCAATTTGATAATCTCTAGGCTTAATTTCAGATGTAGCAAAAAACTCATCTACCCAAGATCTAAAGGTTTCTTCATCTATAGAAGTATCAAAAATATCGGTTATGCCGTTTAATGTAAATTGGTAATCGTATTCTTTACATATATCAATTACTTCTTTCCATAGGCCTGCTGGAATTTTATTTCTTTTAATAAATGAAATATTGCCATCCCATACCTTTTTCTTTACTAGAGGGTGAAATCTCCAACCTTCTATTTTCTTAGTAAGACTAGATTTTAACTGTTCATACTCCAATTCGGTACATGAATCAATTACTAAAAACTTTTTATTTTCGGACAGAGATAGTTCCATTAAAATTCCTTATCATCCAGATTAATTCTGTTTCTTATTGCAAATGCCATGTTATCTAATGTCTTAATACATTCATAATAATAATCTATATGAGATTGTAACATATCAATTTGTTGCCTAAGAGATGAAAGATCAGCTTTTATGAATTGGTTCTTTTCACCGTTAGTTAACTTAACATCATAGTTAATTGAATATTCTCGGTATTGCTGTTTGTAATACCTATCCCAGGTGGCGTTCCTTTTATATATGGTAGTTTTAAAATCAGTTACTTTATCTAATAAGATTTGTCTATATGATAACATTCTTACTTGGCACTCGGCCAGCTCATTCATATTCTTCAGTTTAGAAACAAGATCTTTAATCTTTGACTTCCAATCGTTTCTATCTGAAGTTAATCTACCTTCTAATTGCTCGTTAGCTTCCTTTATCTGTGTATCATCAAATGCCATTAAAATATTCCTTTATTATTATTAATCTTTTTGTAATTCTTAATCTTTGGCTGAAACTTCTTTTTAGGTTGAGGTAAAGAAAAGTTACTTTTTACTTCGTCAGTTTCAATCTTTTTAAACTTAGTAAATAATTTAAGCTTTTTCTTGGAAGTTTCTAAGTCATCGTAAAAATCATCAAATTGTTCAGTCACAAAATTATTATAATTTTTTATCATATAAATATAAGATCTAAATGGTTGTTTGTAAAATATTTATCCAACTCATTTAAACACCCAGTCCTATGCTTATATTCATATTTAACTAGATCATTTAAATCTTTTACCTTTTTAGAAGGTATTCTAAAGTCTTTTAAAAACTTGTCCCACATAAAAACAGTATTACCTCTTTTTAGTTTTTGTATCATTTTAGTCTTTCCTTCAATATCATTATCAAAGAAATATCTAACAGTTGGAATCTCATCAAAATCTAATATTTGTTTTTTAACACCAGTAAGACCAATTGTATTTGACATAAAGAATGAATCTATAGGACCCTCAAATACGGTAAACTGTCTACTTAAATCTGTTGTAAGTATACCAAATATCATTGATATTTTATTAAGAGAATCTAATTCTTCTTCTGAAACATTTAAAGGTTTTTTGAGTCTATCATATATTCTTTCAATATTCCATGTTTTATATTTAGGGCCACTATTGTCATCTAATGCTCTTACTTGAAAACCAACAATCTTTCCTTTAGGTGTAAGGTTAAATACATACAATTCCTTTCGTCTTGGGTCATAACCAAACTTTTCAGTTTTATGATGAAGTAATCTACTTTTTAAATAAGGATATGCTCTATATGTTAATGAGTTTATTGGATAGACATTAAAACCTAATGCAACCTCATCAAACGTTAATGATAAATTGTTTGCCATTTCAAATAAATGAAACTCTAAAGTTTCACCTAATGAAAAGTTTTTACGGTTTTCTTTAATAAAATTAATTACATTAATTCTTTCTTCTCCTTCAAAGTTTTCGTTATGGTCTTTTAAGAAGACGTCTAAACTTTCATGTGCTGAACAATTATAGCAATGATATTGTAAATTATTCCAATAAAGATTACCTCTCTTCTTTCTTACCGAATCCGTGGAGTCTCCACAATAAGGGCATGCAAAATTTAATCTTTCCTTACTTTCTAATATTCTTCTTTTCTCAGAGTGAGAATGGTTAGTATGAAGAACTCGGACCACCTTATCGATGATCCGAGCTTTCATTTCAGAAGATATTAATACTTCTGTTGCCATATCATTAAAGATCTAAACCATTAATGAAATCATCAAAATCATCTCCTTTAGAAGAATCTTCTGATTTTGTTTCTGTTGCCGCTGGTGATGCAGATCCTGCAACAGCCGTTTCGGTTACTGACGCCGCTGCCTTTTCAGATTTTGCAGGAGATGGTGCAGCTTGCTTACGAGTCACAGTATCAATAGAAGATCCAGGATTACTAAATTGAGATAGTACACCCATTACTTTATTTCTCTGCTCATCAGTCCATGGGCGATAATCAAAGTTCCCTAATTCAGGTGCATCCTTAATGTAACCAAGAATTGCAGTTCTACCAGCATCATCAGTTGTTACTGATTCTCCGCTGATTTCCATTGCAGTTCTGCTACCTTGGAATTTACTAGAATCATAATTAGGATAACCACCTTTCTTTGAAATTACTAATTCAAAATTCTTTCCTTCAAACGGATCAAATACTTGAGTAGGTTCATCAAACTGTGGATTTAATTCCTCATCAATCTTAGCCTTAATCTTGTAACCAAATTTCATTACTTTAATTTGACCTTCAAGATCTC
>Ga0115545_1001302_pt1 | contig 13015 bp, 20 predicted proteins | sample COGITO_mtgs_1003_FD_87188 | JGI IMG/M metagenome (GOLD analysis project Ga0115545, IMG submission 87188) | Pelagic marine microbial communities from North Sea - COGITO_mtgs_100330 | ecosystem: Environmental > Aquatic > Marine > Epipelagic | place: Germany:Helgoland, sampling site Kabeltonne...
AGAGACAGAGACATCCAACTCGGTTATTCTATATGGGGATATAGATGAAGAGAACGCTGCAGACTTGGTAACTTCGTTGCTAAGAAAAAGACTGCACAAAGACCCGGAAGATCCAGCAATGGCGATGCACTTCTACTTATCAAGCTGGGGCGGCAGCGCCGCTGATATGTTCTCCATTTATGATACGATGAACTTGCTTAAGCAAAATCGTGAGATTTATACTTATGGTTTAGGCAAGATCATGTCCGCGGCCGTTCCAATCCTCGCCGCCGGCACCAAAGGTAAAAGAATGATTGGAAAGAACTGTAGAGTTATGATACACGGCGTCATCGCTGGCCATCATGGTCCGCTGTTCAATCTGCAAAATGAAATGGAAGAGGTTAAGTGGACACAAGAAAAGTATATTGATGTGTTGGTAAGAGACACAGATATGTCCCGACGCTACATCAAAAAACTAATTGATAGGAAAGTAAATGTATATCTCGATGCTAAAGAGGCTATCGAATTGGGTATCGCAGACGAAATTATCTAAGGTACTTTACAATCGAAGGTCAGCAAAAAAATTAAAATGGAATCCGTCTTGGTTCGGCGCTGAGAAGTTTGATGACACCCTGATTGAAAGGATCACTGACTTCCAGAAAGCCCACGGGCTAACCCCCGATGGGCTAGTCGGACCAATGACGTATAGTCGTGCATTCACAAATCTTGAAGACATTCCGAAAACCAAGGGTCGAATACTGTGTAACGGCAAACTAGTTCATTTTGATTGGCCAAGAGTCAAGATAGACCTGATCAAAGATGAGTGTTACAAGAAAAGCAAGAAAGAACGACTCCCAACTATGGTAGTAACCCACTGGGACGTATGTCTTTCGGCAGACTCTTGCAAGAAAGTATTAGAGAAGAGAAACATATCTACACACTTTGTTATTGATAACGACGGAACGATTGTACAGTTGGCCGACTGCAATGACATTACCTGGCACGCCGGGAATAGAAGAGTAAACAATGCCTCGATCGGGATAGACTTCAGTAACGCGTACTACACTAAATATCAGAAGACCTATGTCAAAAGAGGCCACGGCGAGCGTCCAGTGCTTAAAGACTCGGTGGTTCACGGCGTAAAGCTCAAACCACACTTAGGCTATTATCCGAAACAAATAATGGCATATAAAGCTTTATTAGAGTTTTTACACGAACAATATGGAATCACCTTAACATGTCCAACTAAAAATGGTAGACTATTAACCGAAGTATACAAACCCGCTGTCGCGGCTAAGTTTAATGGCATCGTCTGTCACTACCACCTAACAAGGGGAAAGATTGATACTGCCGGTCTTCGACTAGATGAAATAATTTATCAATTAAAAGAGTATACAAACGGCTCAAAGGACTAATTATAGTATTATGGCAAGTAATATAGACTTGATCGTAGAGGAATTCCTCTCTAAAGGAAACAAGCCCTTTCCCGAACTAACGTTCGAGGATCTATGTGGCGTGATTGAAGAGCAGTTGGCTGTTTTCCAGCCGATGCTGCAAGAAGAGCCCACTCAGGAAGAGATAAGCGTCATTTGGAACGGCATTCCAGAGCTACAGATGTCGGAGCTAGCTTGGGGCTCAGCAACAGGAGAGGGAGGAGCCCCTTCCGATGCCAGGATCCAATTAGAAAGGTTCCTTAAACACGTCGGAGTTTCCGAAAAAGACGATATTAAAGTAAAGCTCAACGCACTGGAGTCTTTCTATACAAGGAAGGAATCAACAGGCGAGACCAAGGGTGTTGATAAGACATCTCTCGCCGCAGCAGGCATTGATACCGGGGACGCTAGAGAAACGATTGGTAGAATTCTTGGCTATCTAACTTTCTATAAGACCCTTACGATGATCCTTCAGAACTTCAATGCATCAGCCGCAGGCTTCACCTTTGAGTCCTTCATAGCCGTTCTTCTAGGGGGAGAACAGATTCCTACGGGCAATCAAACTATTGCCGATCTTACAAGCAAATCAGGAAAGCCAATCAGCCTCAAGTTACTAACCGACACAGGCGATAGTGTTAAGGGGTCTTACTTCATGCTTATTGATGATCTCGCCGGCCGCGGCTCGATGCCTGTGGAGAGGATGGAGTACTTGGTTTGTCTGAAAACCTTAACGGGAGAGGGACCAACTCTCGAAGGCGTTATCAAATTCCAACGATTCTACTACGATTACGAAAATGTGTTAGACTTCCTATCCGCCGCCGGCGGCAAGAAGCGCGACAATCTGAGATTGCCCATGGGCGATGATGGCGTCACGGCTGACCCCTCAAGGCAGTTGAAATACACTACACCGGTACCAAACTATAGCGGTGAACCTGTTGGCGATGAAGAACAGGACTGGTGGCTAGCTAACTTCGATGAAGTGTTTCAGGACGTCGCCAGCCAGGTCCAACTCTATCGGGACCAGCCAGGTAACTATAAAGATTCGGTATTAAAGCTTCAAGGTGAAAACGGGGAGGGATTTGGTAAAGGCGAAGAGCGCTGGGTCCAAGCTGTGGCGAACCTGTACCCAGAATTAACTGCAAATACCAAGAAGGCAACGAAAGAAAATATATTAGCACATCCCGCGTACACATTGGCCAGGAGGGTTCACATCCAACTTAAACGGCTGCACAAGGAGCTAGTCACCGCCGCAGAACAGGATCGAAAAGCAGCGGGTAAGTCCGCAGCATCCCCTGGCAACTACGCTGGCTTCGAAGAATCGGTAGCAGTGTTGCGAGCGATACACAACACCGGCGACAGGGAAGCTTTCTTCGACGCGATGACGAACACTTACGGTTATGTGACTAATCAGCAATGGCTCGTGACCGGCGGCCAAATTGAAACTATTACTAAGTCTATCGGCGAAGAGTCATACTTAGGTCGCCTATTCATTGGACAAAGTTATGTACACGAGATGGTTAATATGTACGCTGAGATTATGAATGATAAAGTATTCGAGATCTTCAGAGAACTTAAAGTATTAACTGCGTCTCTACAGGACTTCTTCACAGGAGGCCTCCAGCCGCAAGCAGCCCAAGCGGCAATCAATTCATCAAATTCTATTGGTGAGAAAACTGCAGCAGTCGAAGAAGAAACTCAAGTATAAATAATTAAAATAACCCCTTGACTTTACATTGATTCGTTGTTATTATATAATGCACTAGACCAAAGAGGTTATATGTCTAAGCAATACTCGTCCGACCAAGCCCTACATGATAAGATTATGCAGGGAGTTAACACACTAGCTGATAATGTAGCAGCAACCCTAGGCCCGCGAGGGCGTAATGTTATCCTACACCAAAAGGGTAAGCAGCCTATCGTCACAAAAGATGGCGTAACTGTGGCTAGGTTTGTGGACCTAGAAGATCCGGTTGAGAACGTTGGAGCACAGATTATTAAAGAGGCTGCGTCTCAGACCAATGCAGTTGCCGGCGATGGAACGACAACCGCGACGGTGTTGTCCAGGGCAATTCTACAGAAGGCCCAGAAGTACCTCGCCGCAGGCTCTGCGCCTGTTGAGTTAAAGAGGGGTATGGATAAGACAGTTGAAGCCATTGTAGCCGAGTTGAAGACCTTGGCAACTCCAGTTACTAGCACCGCTGACATCAAACACGTCGCGACCATCTCGGCCAACAACGATGAGGCCATCGGTGACTTGATTGCTACCGCTGTCGACCAAGCCGGTAAGGACGGAGCGATTACTGTCGAAGAAGCCAAATCGCTAGAGACAAGCTTAGATGTTATTGAAGGTTTTCGTTTTGATTCCGGGTACTTAGCTAACGCGTTTATCACAGACGAGAGAAAAGGCGCGGTCAAGTATGATAACTGTTTCATGCTGGTAACTGATTACAAGATCGAGGCGGTTGAAGACATCATGCCGACTTTGGAGATTATCGCGCGCGACGGCCGGCCTCTCGTTATCGTTGCAGAAGAAGTCGAGGGTCAAGCCCTAGCTGCGCTTATAATGAATCAAACTCGCGGCACCCTGAGGGTGGCAGCAATCAAGGCTCCACGTTATGGTGAGGAGCGTAGGGGAATCCTCAAGGACCTGTGTACTTCTGTGGGAGCAACGTTTGTTTCCCGGGAATCTGGAAGAAAACTATCCGAGATCAACCTAGAGGACTTAGGCACTTGTAGAAGTATCGAATCGATTAAGAATTTTACAACTATTGTTGGTGGCAACGCCGATCTTGAAGAGATTGAGCAGGCCATCGAAGACCTCAAAACAGAGTTAGGTCAAACAGACAACCTGAAAGAGTGCGAGAGAATCCAAGACAGGATCACCAGGTTGGCTAGCGGTGTTGCTATTATTAAAGTTGGAGCACCCACAGAAGTGGAGATGATTGAGAAGAAGCACAGGATCGAGGATGCTCTCGAAGCTGTGAAGTCCGCTCAGGAGGAGGGTATGCTCCCAGGCGGCGGCGTCGCACTGATCCGCACTGCTGAGATTGTTGAAGCCCGACTGGACACGCTCAAACTAACTACACCAGATCAAATGCTCGGCGCGCGCATCGTTCTAGATGCCATCGAGGGTCCAATTCGGCAGATGGCTACCAACGCAGGCGAGTCTCCCGACCTGATTGTTGCTAAGGTTAGAGCCGAGAAGGGCAACGTTGGATACAATTTCGCAACTGGAGATATGGTGGATATGATTGACCATGGAGTCATCGACCCGGCGAAGGTTACACGCACCGCCTTACAGAACTCAACATCAGTTTCATCAACTTTGGTTACCACCAATAATGCGATTATAGAACTGTAGTGCTTGACTATATATTAGGAGAGGACTGTACCAATGGGCATTAACACCGATATACGAGATAGAAATAAAGAGTTAGAGATTGATTTGGTCGAGATCGACGGTAAATTGCAGAGATTAATTGATCACTTGGAAACTATGAAGCTTTCCCAAGCAGCCGTCGCTGAAGACATTGCTAAAATAAAAGAAGCACTGTTCAATCCAGACCAAGGCATATATGCCAGGCTCAGAGACATAGAGAGTTGGAAAAGCGTCCATACTAAATTAACTTGGATCTTAGTTAGCTCTCTGTTCGGCACCATGGGTGCCTTACTAATAAGCTACTCGAATAGCTAACGAGGGATAAATGAGAGTAAATATAAACTTGAGCGCAGAACTAGAAGACGTTCCGCTAAAGGTTTCTGCTATGTTGGCAGAGAACTATGATAAACTCAAAGTAGCCGCCCAATTTTTGGCAGAGGCTTCAAACAACGCTATCATAGAAGATAATATCAGACAGTCTTTAAACGACATTAGCCAAGCACAAAAAGCAATTCATGATGTCTTTAACAACCTGGGGGATCTAAACCAGATTTTAGTTGGCTACGAAAAGATAATCTTAGATATGAACCACGGGCAAGAGACTCAACTGAGCTTGCCATTAGACATCAATGGAGGAGAAAATGTTTAAAAAGGGAGATCTTGTGCACGTACCGTCACAAACTAGAATAGAGAAGTTTACATCTTCAAACCGTCCGGTAGAGGGTGTCGCTAAATGGCAGACATTCAAACAACCGAAGAAACTGTTGGTCACTGAGGCAGAGTCAAACCATGGCTATATCGGTGTCTATTATGAAGGTAATACTTGGTATGTAAGAGAACAAGACGTCTTTCTATCGGAGGGCAATGATGAATAACAATTTTCTACAGCTAGTGGAAGTGTACGAAGTAACAGATCCCACGGTGTACGATAGGATATCCGGAACATCACAAACGATCCTGGAGGTTAAATCAACTTACGCGCTAAGAAAAGTCTTGGTAAATGTGGAGCACGTCACCCTGCTGAGAGAAGACGCGCAGATGAAGGACAGGCAGGAAGAAGGCGAGTTACCTTTGGATCTCGACGACCGGACTTTGTTTACTAAACTATATGTCTCGTGCGGTTCTAGCAGCAGCGCTGGTTTAAGGTCTATAACCGTAATAGGAGATTTGGATACTCTGACAAAGAGAGTCTTGAAGGTATAGTATGAATGATTTAATCGTCTACGCTGTAGAGGGATGTTGCTATTGTGACAAGCTTATCGAATTACTAGACACGAAATCGTTAAGCTACAAACCTATATGGTTGGAGAAAGACTCCGCTGTGTTGGACCAGGTAAAAGAAGCCTACGGGTGGAATACGGTACCAATAATTTTTAAGAGGGACAATTACAGCTTTAAGCTTATAGGCGGGTATGATGACCTCGGAGACTTGCTGGCCAAAGGTTGGTACAAATGAGCAAGAAGCCACAACCAGAGCAGACGTTTTCTATGGCGATCGCCGACGCGACGCACATAGGAAACCAAACAAGCCTGCAGATTGCAATGATTAACGAACTATTAGAAGAGCATTACACCGCCACCGAACCGACAAAGTTTAACGAGAACCTATTATCTCTATTATGTGAAATCCTGAATGTTAATTATAGATTAAATAGGCTAGTTAACCAACATATCGATGAATCTCCGAGAGAGATGAGGGAAGATCAAGAAGAGATGTTATTGAATCATACACAGATGACTTTAATACAGACCCTCACTCTATCATTGTATCTAATCAATGCTGAGTTGGTCAAAGATGAGAACATCTCACTGGCACTACACTGATGAGTAATAAGTTGTTGCTGGTAGTCGCCCTGTTCACTATGGGTCATATATCAGCCTGGTTCCAATTTAATTCTCAGTTTATTTGGGACTGGTGGAAAGAGAGACACATGTTATCAATACTTATATATTCTCTGCCCACTAGCTTCTTTTTCATTCTGGGGACCAAACACGCAGTCGAGATGACTGATAGTGTCTGGTCGTCTCGCCTTCTTGGATACGGCGTAGGCATTATAATCTTCTCTATACTAACTTATGCAATGATGAGAGAGAGCGTTTTTACTCCAAAAACATTAACTTGTGTAATATTATCATTAATAATCATTTTAATTCAAGTTTTTTGGAAATAATCGAATAATAAAGAATAGTTATATGTGTGTGTAAACCTTTACGCACATTTCTTTTTCAATGTCTAATAATGGCAGAGGATCGGTGCATCTATGTCTTTCAAAAGTAAAGCCAAGTACATGCTATCTTTTAGTATAATTAACTTTGCTTTATATTTTTGGATTCAATCGACAGTGACACAACACCAATTCGATTTAATGACAACACTTGATGAAGTCATACCATTTATGCCGGAGCATATATGGATATACCACAGTATATTACCTGTGATCGCGGTGACGATGCTTTTATTAGTAAAGAGCAAAAGAAACTTTTTTATGACTTTCTGGACCTGTGTCGCAGCGATGGCAGTCTTAAATGCATCCTATTTAATATTCCCGTCTTTTTATCCAAGACTAGAATTCGAGATTAATACCTTGTCAGAACTGATGGTCGACATTACAAGAAAACTAGACGGCGCGAACAATACCTTCCCGAGCGGCCACGTCACCTTTGCCTGGATAATGTTCTGGGGCGTATGCCACACAAAATTAGGAAACGAGTTAAAAGGAATGAAATCATTGTACTGCTTGTGGGCTATCGGAATATCTATGTCCACGCTAGTATTGAAACAACACTACATCATTGATGTGTTTTCAGGGTTTTGTTTGGCACTGACGTGTTTTTTCCTTGTAAAATCTGTCTTAGAGTATTATAATCTATACCAAGATACAGAAGGCTTAGAGTAGAGTCCCGCATATGTTCGAAAGAGAATACCAGATAGTCAAAGCCCGCGCGGCCCTGGGGAAACCTTGCACCCCGGTCATCGACGTTAAAGAAGGCGCGCGCATCGGCAAACTCCTCCTCCGTGAGTTGGCAAAGCAGCCGAACGGCGTGGGCCTCGCCGCGAACCAGATCGGGATCGACGCGGCCGTGTGTGTGATAAATGTGGGCAGGCCCGTGGTATTGGTGAATCCAGTAGTAAAAAACGCGTTCGAAAAAATTTTTTTCCCTGAAGCCTGTTTGTCGTTCCCTGGCGAGCAGGTAACCACGCAAAGATGGGCAAATATAGCAGTAAAAGCAGATAATCATAAGGATATATTGTTCTTCGACAAGCGCAACTTACTGGAATGTGTATGTGTACAGCACGAGATAGATCATCTAGCTGGAATAATAATGCACGAAAGAAAAGTAATGCTTGACAATTTATAAATTATACGATAGTATGGTTAAATAATAAAGAGCGGCCCCAACAGGCTAAGAGAGTTCGGCAGATAAAGGAGTTAGTATGCTGGCAGACATTGTAGTAGATCTTCAATATGGGGATTGTGGAAAGGGTAAGATTACCCATCATTTGTGTAAGAGTGGGGAGTATACCCACGTGCTTCGTTATAACGGTGGCTGCAACGCAGGCCATACGATTTATCACGAAGGTAAGAAGTTCGTAACGCACCACATTCCCGCTGGTGTGTTCTTCGGAATCAAATCAATCATTGGATCGGGCTGCGTTGTCAATCCGGTACAGTTCTTCGCTGAGATTGAAGAGCTAGAGGCCGCCGGCATTAAGACCCAAGGGCTAATCTTCATCGCGAACAATGCCCACGTAATTACGGCAGACCATCTAGAGGAAGACGGTACTGACAAAACCATTGGTACGACAAAGCAGGGGAATGGCCCCGCTTACCGCGACAAGTACGCGCGCACCGGTCTACAGGCAAAAGACATCCCGTCCTTTGAACCCTTTCTAATCGATTTGTTTGAAGAGTTCCACAACACGGACACTCCCCCTCGCATTCTGTGCGAAGGCGCGCAAGGCTTCGGGCTGGACATTGACCACGGTGACTATCCGTACGTAACCTCAAGCCATTGTACCACCGCCGGCGCGCTCTTAAACGCTATTCCTCCGGCTTGGATTCGCGATGTTTGGGGAGTAGGAAAAATTTACGAGACTTACGTCGGACAAAAAAAATTCGAACCGGACGAGCCTATCTTTAAAAGGTTGCGCGATATCGGTGAAGAATACGGTGCGACCACCGGCCGGCCCCGCCAATGCAATTGGATGGACCTGAACCTTGTCACACGTGCGCTCAAGATTAATGGCGTCAACAAGGTGGTCTTTAACAAGGTAGATGTTTTGAGAGAAACGGATACCTGGAGACTAATTAGTGATGGTAAAACATTAGAGTTTGGTTCAGAACACGACATGAAAACTTTCCTGGTTAGCACCTTAGCTGCGAACCCGGCGAAGGAGCCTTTCTTTCGGGAATTCTTCTTCTCAGGGAACAAAAACGGTATATGAACTAAGTAACTAAAAGCGGAGGGTCGCGTCGATGGTAACAAAAGAGCAGAGTATTCAAGCCACCATTGACGCGGCCCTCGACAAAGCCGAACGGATACGCTCCGGTAACGCTTTCACCGGAGACTTCGAGGCCGCACGTATTATAGACGCGTTGCTTTTAGGATTAAAGATATCCCAGGCAGAAGTCGAGAAGCAAAAGAAGCTCGTGAGTTATTACAAGCTTTATATATCCAAGAGATTGGAAAAAGATAAGGAAGAATAGATGTTAGTTGAGACAGCAGAGAATTTAGGATGTTTAATTGGGATTATCTTTGATCACCTGAATTACATCTGTATGTAATGGAAGATGAGAAAGTAGTTATCAAACCTGGGGATCTTGTCGAATGGAAAGATGCCTTAAAAGGTGTTGATAAACCTGGTATAGTATTAAAGGTTGACACATACAGCGGCCTCACGAGCGCGTTAGTGCTCTGGCCAGATGAACACTTCCCGGAACCTTTTTGGACTCCAGCGGGGTATTTAGTTGTGTTGCAACCTATTTAGATACCAACCAGGAGAACCCTATGTACTTTAAAGATATTAGTAAGGATGAATTTGAATCTTTTGAACAAGGTAAATTACCTTTGGACAACCAGATCAACTTATTCCAAAAGATTATTGATTCCGGTATGTTATGGACTATGAACAACGACTATATTGTCAAAGCTAACAATCTTATTGACGATGGATATGTGATCCAGCGCAACAAATAAAAAGAATTTTTAATAATTTAGCCATACTTACAAAATAGGGGGACAATGTGCTTAATATATATTATATTTACCAAGATGAGAACACCGACGTTAACACTTACCACGCAGCAGTCGTTATTGCAGAGAGTGAGGAACAAGCTAGGGAGATGCATCCCGATGGGGATTGGGATCGCGTCGACAGTTGGTGTTTAGAACCAGAAGACGTAAAGGTCAGGTTACTTGGTAAAGCAAAGAAAAACACCGAACAAAGTATGGTCTTAAGCAGCTATTCATGAATTATTGAAGAAGATATTATACCTATTATTAATAATCAGTATGTTTGCTTGCAGCGGGATTAACAGTAATCTCTGTATTACTGCGGATAGCTGCAACGAATGTGCACGAGAATGCTTCAGTACGTACCTGCGCTGTATTGGCCATCACGATGATCTAATCTCTTCACGATCGTGTATCGAGACTAGACTAGTCTGTGAAGCATTTTGTCAATATTAAACCTATAAAGGAAAAAAATTATGACAACTAGAAGAATATACGAACCAAACAAGAACGAGAATCTAATTGATGAGGTCCTAACGGAACTCTATATTATCAAAGGCGCCTTGAGCGAAAGTACAAAAGTCGAGAAACAACTCGATAAAATCCGTAAGACACTCCAACAAGTTAAAGAAAATCTAACAGATAGCTAGTTTCCCACTTGTTTTAGCAGAAACGGTGACTATAATAATACCGTGGTAGGAAGTTTATTACACTATAACTGTGCCGGAAGCAAGGAGTTGGCGATTTGTACCCATAGCTTTGTCTATAGAGGCCCCAAATTCACCAATAGATGTACCCCAGGAGACGTTCTTGTGGCCGTGGAGTGGGTAACCCCTGCCGCGGCCTTTAAGAGGCCGTCTGGGATAGTTCAGAACGTCCTTGACCAAACGCCGACAGCCAAGAAAAGCAGAGAGGCGTACCCAACCGGTGAAGAGTACCGAGTGTGGTACAATTTTAAGTGGTTTAAGGAACTTTCTTCTACTTAAAATCTATTTATATACATGAGTAAAGGTAAACCCGTGATTAACAACCCTAATGAAATTCAGATACAATCTTTTAAAAATCTCTATTATGAGGATTACATTAATATCCAAGCAGACGCAGACTCGCTTCTGAAGCTGGCCGAAGAATACAAAGCCAACGGTGAGCCGGTTAATTATAAACTCACAATGAACAAGTACAAAGTTTACCAAGAAACCTTGGATACACTGATGGCACTACTCTTGAAAAATCCAACTGTCGAGGCATAAATGAAATTAACCAACCCAGATAACTATGACCAAGAAGACATTGAGCTAGCCTTTGAATATTTTGTGACAAGCGCTCAGGATATCGTTGATGAATATATGAATAACCGATTCCCGATGTTACCCAGGCCAGCAGTCGAAGTCCGACCAGGCAAAGTATACTGGAAAATGGTTAAAGTTACAGAACAAGACGGGCCTAACCGACCGTATAGCGAACCGATCAAATCAGAATACGTCTATGGCTTCGTCAGAAAGTCCGACGGCGCCATATTCAAAGCTGCCAGCTTCAAGGCCCCTTATACTAAAGGCCCGAGCGCAGTCCGCGGATACGTGACCGACGAGTGGGCTAAGAGCACGCTAACACCACATGGGGTGATCTATGCTAGATGAAAGTAGGCTCCCTAGTTGCGTATATTGGCCCTCCGATACCAGGAATATTTCATAACGACATTACCAGAGAACCTATGCACGGCATATTAGTTGAAGCACCTCCAAACTGCCAAGGCACGTGCTTTTGTGTTTATTGGCCGGAAGCTGAAGAATACTTCTGGCACGAGGAGACAGATCTTTCTGTCTTGAGTGGTGCAGAATGAAAATAGGCGACTTAGTAAGGTGTATTAAAACTCCCTCTCCAGATACTCGCTGGCCAATAACGCTTGGTGTTGTCAAGTTTATTGGTAATGATCGAGAGGGCCACTATATAAAAGTATACTATCCGAACGATATTATGAAACAGGTGTGGCACAAAGAAGAAGATTTAGAAATTGTCAGCCAAGCCTAGACCATTACGCGCCGGCGATTTAATCCTCTGGTGGCACAGCGACGCCGTTGCTATCACAGTGCGAAAAGTAGATATTTATATATACAACAATGTCTCCTCGCGTTCTAGAAGACCTCAATATAGGTGGCTACTATCCTTCAGTGGCGACAAAGTGCCTTATGATTACAGTGAAACCTGGGGCATCTCGGAGGAGCTATTACTATCTGGCGAGTATTGTGAAATAAAGTATAAAGATGAAGAATAATAAAAAAGTACTTGACTTTACCCCCTCCAGTGCTTATAATACATACATAGGAAATTAAATTTTGGCTAAGTGGCGGAATTGGCATACGCAGCAGACTTAAAATCTGTCGCCCAATCGGGCTTGTGGGTTCGAGTCCCACCTTAGCTACCAGATATTGCACAGCGGCACTAATGGAGTGCCTCCCGTACCGCAACCCGGTGATAGTAGGTTCGACTCCTACCTGTGCAGCCAAATTTTATTATAAGAGAATTAAAATGGAAAGAGTTATTGCAGAGGCCCTCGATAATATTGATCGAATCAGTGACCTCACAAACGAAGATAAAGCAAAGATTATTGCTGACGAGCTTAAGCGCGTGTTGGCAGAACAACTAATTACCCAACTGAGCCACCTTTAGGATGACCATGACTAACCTAGGATACGCCTGCATCAATATGCATTTGTCCGACTTACCCAAGTCGCAGCGCATTACCACTAATCGCTCTATGATCCGGCGCACCTTCAGAGCGAAAGGCCTGCCATACGCATCAGAGCTTGCCCTTGCCAACTGTCAGGACTTGTTGACTATTCTAAAGTGGAATGAGCAACACGACATTCGCTTCTTTCGGATCTCATCTGATATATTCCCATGGGCCTCTGAGTATAAGTTGTCTGATTTACCTGACTTCGATGCTATTTGCGATGCCCTACAAGATGCTGGCGATTACATCGAAGACCAT
>Ga0115545_1001306_pt1 | contig 12997 bp, 10 predicted proteins | sample COGITO_mtgs_1003_FD_87188 | JGI IMG/M metagenome (GOLD analysis project Ga0115545, IMG submission 87188) | Pelagic marine microbial communities from North Sea - COGITO_mtgs_100330 | ecosystem: Environmental > Aquatic > Marine > Epipelagic | place: Germany:Helgoland, sampling site Kabeltonne...
CAACAGGAATACTCTCGTGAAAAATGCCGACCACGGTGCTGAGTGTGGCGACACTCGCCGTCACGCAACCGCTCAACATCAGGGCGGCGATCAGAAGTGTTGCAGTTTGTTTCATGTCAATAACTCCATATTGTTGGTCGCGGTATCCAGTCTATAGACCCGCTTGCGATTGTGTCGAGGTGAATAAATCGTGTCCCTATCAGGCCGTTTTGCTTGACGCCAATGCCGGTGAACTCTGGGAACTGCGTGGCGCATCGCATCAAGAGCCAAGCGTCGGCACCGGCAACCAAGATGTCAGCGGCCTTGCCGGTATTATGTGCGCCGGGGCTGCGTTTGCGTTTCTCGATAGGATGTTCAGAACAACGGTATCCGCTGGAGATCGTCATAAACCGTTTAAACAAACTGCGAAGCCGTTGGATAGAGGTCATAAAAAACTCGTCCATATTGTCGGTCTCGCACCCACACTGGCAGCGGAACTCATGCGCTCCGAAGTTTGGAAATTGGTCCCAGTTCATAGATCAGTCCTCACTACCGGATGGCATTTGCCGCTCTTGAGTACATACCCTTGACTGGCTTCGAGCATCGTCAGCTTTTTCAATTCCTCGATACACTGCGTCCGCCCAGTCAAAAGTTCCTGCGCCACCGCTATATGACAGTCGTTCGCGAGCGGGCTGGCGGCAATACAAAACAGGGCGACAAGTACGTACATTAGTCATCCCCTCTCCCAGTCATCTGCGTTTCAACCTTAGTCACTCGACCGGACAGGCCGGTTGGCCCCTCGATGGCTTCCCAGATACGATCCGTGGTGCGGTCACACTTCTCTTTATGCTCATTGATCTCATCAGTGGCGCGTGCGGCGGCGTCAGATGCAGACCCCACCTTGAGCTTGATCGTCGCCAGCCCTTTATCATGCATCGCCGTCGTCTCGAATAGCTTGATGATGTTGTCCCGCTGTTCCTCGACACGCTTGACGTTCTGCCGCGCAACGCTCTCAAGGCGGGCGAGCCAAACCACCAGCGTGATCGCTGCGATGATGGTATCGATGGAGAGCGTAAATTCCATTACACTTACCGACTGCCGCGCAAAGAGGCTTTAAGACTGAGATTGTTACGTGTGCTTACCGGCAGATCATTAGTGGTTATAAGACCTTTGTCGACCAATGCTGTGATGGTGTCTTCCGAAGCTCGTGGCATATTTGCATCTAATTGTCTCAGTTGATCGTCGATGCCTTTCTTTCTTCGATCATCTGCTTCGTTCGTCCATTCCAATTCGTACGCCGCCTTTGCTGCGTCATCTGCTGCGGTGGTAGGTACACTCACTCCGCCATCGCGTGTAGCTATTACTTTGTTTGCCATGTCTAGCTCTCCGATATGCCGTAAAGACGGACGGTTCCCGTGGCAATACTGCCGGTGGAGTATTGCAATCGAAAGGCATTATGCGCTCCGACAGTTAATTGACCTCCCCATGAGTTCCACGCAGAACCTATGTTGGAACTTTCTTCACCAAACCCTTGCATGACAACAGTTGTCCGCATCGTGGCGTTTTGTACGCTGGATAGGTACATGACTCCGGTCACTCCACTATCGCCGTCGTTACCTTGAGCCGAGGACAATTGTATCGTGCTGTCGGATTGACTCTCGTTGTTCCCGCCGTTACCAGACCCCCCGATAAAGTATGTTACAGGCACAACCCAAAAGTAATTGGTAGATATATACGATGATCCGTTGTCTGTACTCAGGACGAGATCGAGGACGGCTCCATCTGTTGCGGGTACAAGGCTATCAAACGTGACCATGTAGCTATTATATGAGCTTGTAATCATGCTCTCGAAATCAAGAGTAGCACTGCTTGATGCTGTGGCGGACCCCAAGAAAGTCATAGCACCGCCGCCGCCGCCCGGTGCCGTCGCCGCTACCGTGTAGTTGAGGATACGCATGTTCGCGGTACTGTCAGCATACACGATGCAACTGTCACCAGCCGCCGTCGTGATGTTCGCAGCACCCGGCAAGATGAGCGAGGTGCCGTTATGCGTCAGCGTCAATGCACCGTCGAAGATCACAAACCGGATCGCGCCCGCTTGAGGTGCCGTGCCGAATGAAGTGATCGTCGTCGTCCCTGTAATATGCACGGTCTGACCGTCGTCTGGTCCCCAGACATCCGCCTCAGACGCGCTCGCGACATTCGCACCCTCCGCGAACTCAATCGGCTTACTCGTCATCGTCTGCGTACCGGACCAACTATTCGCTGACGTTAAGGACACGAACCCGGCAACCGGAGCCATCGAGATGCACTCAACAGTATCCGCCGCAGTCGCGACGAAGGTAAATCGATCCCCCGCAGATGTCGTTATGTTCGCCGCACCCGGTAGCACCAAGCTGGCGCCGTTGGTCAACAAAACCGCGCCATCGAATTGAAGCGTAAATTGTCGACCAATCGCGACAGTAAATCCGGTGATCGTCGTTGTGCCTGTAATGTCGAAGCGGTCACCGTCTGTACCTATGACGACCGTTGCAGCAGAGGCTATGTCAGCCCCTTTTGCCCCGGCAAAGCCACCAGGGGCCGTCAGAAGGTCGTTATCGTCTATTGTGGCGCCGCTGTTTTGTAAGTTCGCGCCACCCGTGCCATCGAACCGCACCACCGCGTTATCGGTAGACGACCCTGGCAGTATTAAGGCTCCAAGGGTAGCCACGCCAACAATCTCAAGAGCTGTCCCCGCAGCATTCCACGCAATGATTTCATTGCCTGCCGAAGACTCGGGGAATGTAACCGGGAGACTTAAAGATGTCGTCTCAGGGAACTGAATAGTACGATCGTACTTGTCATCAATCTGCTGCAAGATCGTAACAAACCGATTCAGATCCTTGTTCAACAGATCGATATCCAGCGGGCCAGTCGCAGCGAGATTCGTAGCCCGATCCAGCGCAGTGTTACCTTGGATTGTCACAGTCACATTGGATAGACCGGCGACGAAAGCACCTGCCATCGTAATCGTGCCGCCATCGAAGCCGCCATCAGAACCGGCAGTACCAGCAACCGTGAAGTCAGTAACGATGGTCAGCTCAGTCGTGCCATTCCACAGCCGGATATCAGTGGTCTCGTCAAAGATCACCCAGTCAAAAGTAAACGAGGTCTGGGGCGTGCCGCCGACCACAGCCTGCTTACGACGTGTCTCGTCTGGAACTGTAATCGTAGCCATCTAATCATCCTCAGTGAGTAAGTCGCCAAGTTTCTGTACTGCCCACGGGACAGGGTTTGCAAAGTGTGTCCCCAGTGGGACAAGACGCTTTAATGACCTTGTTACATCTTCCCCCTCACCGCCAGCAAGAGCGGCAATCGCATTCAGCGAAATGCCACCAGCAGGTCCGAGCAAAGGAGATATCTGCTCATTTAAACTAACATCCCGAATGACACTATCGCCACCAAAAGCTGGCCGCAGCCCAATTGCGCCACCAGACAGTATCTCGATGATGTTGTTAGGCTCAGAAAGGAGCGGCAAGACACCGGAGTAATCTACAGCGCGTAATACCTGGTCAAACACATCCTCGTCAAAGGCGCTGCTACGCAACTGCTGCACCGCAAGACCACCCAACAACATCCCGCCAATCATCCGGCGCACTCTCGCTTCCTTGGGAGATATCTGGGCGCGAGCCATAGTCGAGAACACAGAAGCAATCGGGAAGGACTTGAACTGCAACAGGTAGCCCCAGAGGTTCTTCGTCATCAACTTGGGACGTGTGGTTATGCTTGGGGTGATAATCGTCTTGTTCACCTCCTGGCTGAGAGCCGCACGGAACAAAACACGAAGGTCGTCGTCTACCCACTTATCTGCCCGAGCCAGGAATAACGCCTCCGTTCCATTCCCCGGCCCCTCTGCACCAGCAGCCTTCCATTCCTCGGCAATCTTGAGAGCGTTGGTCTTGTTGATACCGAGTTCTCTCAGCTTTTTAAGAGATCCCTTCTTCGCGGTGCCACCGGCTATCTCAGAAGACAATCGGATAATCTCAGATTGAGTATGAACCCCGATGAATCCTTTGAGGAAATCAGTGGCCGGAGCAAGACCAGACAAAACGAAGGTCGGACCAACAGCCCGATGAAAGAAGTTCTCTAACGATGTCGCCCTGTACGCTCCACTACCTGCTTCATTCATAAAGCCAAGGCGCATGTTGTTCCACGACTCAGAAATCTCACCAGCGAGCTTCACTTCATCCAGAGCCAGCCCGAACTCTCTCGGCTTGGAGATCGCTGTCATGGCGAGCTCAAGGGACTCCCGCATGTTCATCGCCAGATAGACACGACCTGCATCCGCAATCGCCATCTGACCAGAACGCCCCATCAAGGTGACGATGCCAGCATTCTTGGCGGTGGTCAGGATACGATTGTTCCATGTACTCGGGTCTTCGTGATGCCCCCAAGTATTAAGAACACCATCCCTCACTTCAGCCAGGTCTTGAATGGCTTGTTTGCCTGCGGTTTCGATCTCAGCAGCGCGCTTTAAGTCACCCGCCTCCAGAGCCTTGAACGCTGCATCTTCAATCTCGTCTTCAAGCTCGGCTAATCTGCTCCACATAGAGGTATCGCCGTACTTCTTTGTCATGTCGATGGCCGGGCCAACCCGACTAATATAAGAGTTCAGAACCATTCTCAGGTCTGTCTCAACAAAGCTGTCAGCCGGTCCATCTCCCAACAACTGCTTGTTCAGAAGAGGCACCCTCCTCGACATATTGAACGAAGGACCGAATGTCGTTCTGCCGTCCTCATCAAGAAGACCTTCCGAGTCCATCTTTATCCCTCGGCTTCGCATTCTCTCTGCTGTTTCAATTGCACGCGCACGACGCGCTGGAGCCGACTGGTTTAACGGGGTGCCACGATACTCGGGATGCTCAAGGAAGGCGTCCTCCAACATCTTAATAAGCCTGTCATGGCCCTTATCGATCCTGTCGGCTCTATACATCAACGAGAAGTAATTCTTATCCCTCGGGGCGAAGTCTTCACCCCCCTTAACGACAGCATGTTCAAGCCGGTTAATCAGTTCGTTCAGCTTCTTGTGGAAGTCACGCATCTTCCATGTGACAGGATTATTTCCGTCTTTCCTACGGTCAATCAATCGATCTCGCGCATTGCTGCCAGCCGCCTCTAGCAACTCGTTTAGCTGCTCGTTAAGAGTACGAGCATGTGCCGCCGTATTCCCCTCGACCTCGATGTCAGCAAGCGTGTTGTTAATGAGAGAGCGCAACGTCTTGGCTTCTTGCCCTGCTGTATCAAACCACTTGATATCATCAAGCTCCTCAAGCTGGTTTTTAATCGCCATACGAACAATGCTGATAACACGGCTTGCCTCTATCCCCACATCACCCGCAGCCATTCTGTGTCCAGCAGCCTCGCCCCTTAACGAGAGTGCTTCTGCCAACTTCTCTCCAGACTTCTTTTTATATAGCTGCCTTAACTCCACCCCTCGTTTCGATTTATCCCCGAACAAAGAGACCTTATTCTTTGCATACTTTACAGATCGTTTAATCAGCCTATCAGCACGCGCTTCCAGCATATCTGCTTGCCGTATCGCTGCGTTTGATCCCGTCATTTTATTGGGCTGCAATTCAGTTTCATCGACGTGATCAAAATACTTTTTAAGGACTTGGCTACCCTCAGTGATCGCATCCCACTCTGGCTTACCCCAACCTAACTCATCAAATTTCTGACGGATAGTCATCCCAGAAGGAAGGGCGCTATCAAAGTCAAAATCATGCGCTAAAGCATACGGGATCCAGTTGTTGTAATCCTGATGCTTGAAGGTAACAGCAGGGCCAGCACCCTTAACCCTCGACGCTGCATTCCTGGCAAAATCAGCGACCTCATTAACAGCCATCATCGCCGGTCCACTTCGACCCGGCAATCTTCCCCGGTACTCGTTGTAGACACCGGCAATCCTGTTCACGAAGGGAAGCTGCACACCATAATGACGACGCCAGGAATACGATACACCCACCTCTGAATCACCGCCCCGTGTCGGCAGGAGTGTTCCACCGAGCTCGTGCGCTATCTTTGCTATCCCGTCTCCTATGCCCGCGGTGTCTGATATGTCATGAAGTTTATTCTCAATAGCGCGGAAGTAAGGGAAGTTGTCCCCCATCTTGGCGGCTACGCCAGTAAAGCTATTCCGACCAAACAACCATTTACCACCCTCATCCGGCCCAAGAACCGAGTCGACTATGGGTGTATCACTTTCGTCAGCGACCTTTGACCCGAACCCGCCCTCGATACCAGCGTCCGTAACAATGTCATCCAGAGCGCCATCAAGTTTGGCAGCGGTCTCCGCAATGTCACCCCGGCTTGGATTAGGGGTGTCGTTGAGAGTGTTACTGCTATCGATTATCGCTTGAGACGCGCGACCATTAGCACCAGTCCTGCCCACCAGCCCACCTAAAGCGCCACCAAGGAGAACCGCAGCAGGGGCAAATAGAAGCTCCTTATTATCTGCATCCGGATCGATCGCCGTGCGGCCAATCTCAGTTGGTATAACCGTCGCCGCCGTCAATTGAGCGCCCCGCTTTGCCCCGGCTAAAGCACCCATCCCCTTGGTAACACCAAGCGGAGCCAACATATCAATATCCAACATTGACCCGACAAATACAGTGAACGCGCTTGAATCGCCAAGGCTCTCCCTAAACATCGAATTGGTTGCTTTGACCAAACGCATTTGCTCAAGCTGTCCCATATTCGTTATGTCTGTGAACTGCTCTGCCTGAGCTAATTCCTGTTCAGTCAGATGGTCGAAGACATTAAAGTTAGGATCAAAACTATCATCATCCCCGGTAACAAAACGAGCCTCGGCTTGAGCGGCAAACTGACTTACGAATGTGTTTGATCGAAATGCAGCGTTAGCATTATCAACGATATCACCCATAGCTCCCAAAGCTGAATCGATAGGAGCCTCAAGCTCAAAATCTCTATTTAGATCGATGACAGTCGATCTTCCCGGCCTTGGATGCGTAGAAAAGGGGATCGCTGGCTGTGGCAGCGGCTGCTCAGATATTGGAAACTGGAACTCTGGTTGATCTTTTGGGGCTTCACTCATTTCGAACAGCCCTTCTATCCCTACCCTCTAAGACAGCCCTCATAGATGCCTCAGACCGCATACTCTCACCAGCTCTATGAATGTTCTTAGATTTACGTTCCGCCTCAAACCTTTGATTTAGACCGGCAGCATCGATGATGATCGCATTGCCGCTCTTGCTCGGCATGGGAATAAAGTCGGTCCCATTCCAGCCCATTGCTATGTATTCACGAATCACCCCGGATCCGGAGTTCGTTGTTAAGGGGGCCAACCAGACATTTATCCCCATATCAAGGGCGTCAATCGTCAGCCCACTAAGTTCGGTCCTCTCTTTTTTTATTATGCCTTGCATCTGCTCTGGTGACAGGCCGCTAAATATACGACCGCTGGATAAATCAGCTTGCTCTTTAATCTGCTTAAACGCTGCATCGTTAATCTTGTCAGCGTGTCGTTCATAGAACGCCTCAACCGGAGCGCGGGAAAGTCTGCTTGACGAGCCTCCATCTGACTGCTGACCAGCTTCGGGCATACCAAAATCACTATACGTCCATTTATGGCGAGCTTGTAAAATTCGCCACGTTTCTTCAGCAACAAGTTTTGGACTCTGAGAAAGCTGTGTGCTTAAAGTCCTAACACTTTCTGCAACCCGTAAAAATTCAGCCTGAAAGTTCGCAGGGTACTGATCCCAGTCCTGGCTAAATAACCTCTTCGCGGCGGGAAGATCATCCGCAACCTCAGTGACTTCACCTTCCCAAGTATCAGAAGCGGGGCCAATACTCTGCCCCTCAAGAAATGTCTTCGCATAAGATCGGGACACTTCAGCATTGCCTTTACCAGACTCAAACATAAGCCGCAGCGTAGAAACATTGCGGCGCACATTGTCTGGCATCTGCCTTAGAATCTGACTGTGCAATAAAGCCTTATCTCCGTTAGACACCTCATCGATAAGAGACACCAGCTGCCTCATCCTCAGACCAGCGGCCTCATGTTCCTCCGGCGTGGAGTTCTCACCAGCAGGAGACGACAGTGTTTCAGCAGCAATATTAAGCGAGGGTGATTTCGCTCCATGTTTATAAATGCGATTTAAATTTCTTAGCACTCGCCCCGCAAGAACAAGGTTTGACCTTACCCCATCAATATCAATATGAGCCGGTGCAGAACCAACCCCACGAGACAAATCAATCAACGACGACGGGCTTATCCTATATTGTCGTTCAAATGCCTCCAGATCGGACTTCTTGTTATCAGACGTTCCGTTCCAGACGCTATTAGCTGCCTGAATATCGTTATTATACTGTTCCGTTTTCGTGATGAATGACTTCAGCTGACCATTAAGTTTTGTCATCAAGGATGATATTGTCGTAGGGTCGCCGGTCCCGCTGGCAAGTTGATCCTTCGCAGTCCTCATTGTTTGTTCGATCAATTCAAGCTGTGGGTTTTGAGCCCAGGGACCAGTCTTAACCACATCCATCATAAAACCAAATGTCTTCATCTGGTGTTCAATAACAACTTCTTTTGAGGCTGCCGTCCTCACCAAATTAAGAGCATTCCGCGACCTAGACACCGCGGTCTGGATGCGGCTGATACCAGCAGAAAACTCCTTTGCAGACAAAAGACCGCTATCACGGTTGGATTGAAGAGAGCTTATTGTTTCCCTATGTCCCCTAGCTTCAGACTCGGGCATTGCATCCAACAAACTACCTAAAATAAGAAGTTGGCTTTCGGCCAGTTGTGTTTCTGTATCAGCCAAAACCTGATCTCTATCGAAATCACCGATAGCCAATAACCCTTTAGTAACCTCAGCCAAGTTTAAGCCAGGATACTTCATCGAGAGTTCGTTCACACGACGTGAAAAATCCTCATGCTCTTGCTTCGCTTCACCAAACCTTCCCTCTCTCTTCAGGTCAGAAATATTTTGAGCCATGTTGAGGTAATCAGTTCGTATACTATTCGCCGCAACCTTCGCTGTCTCACCTCTTAATTTATTGTACCCTTGTAAATAGACCGTCATCCCTTCAGCAAAAGCCGCCCTTGCCTTGGGAGACAACTCCGCAACACCCGGGACACCGGCTGCGGCGAAGTTCTGACCTTTTAAATCCATCATTAACTTGGACGTCTCCTCGGTCGTCATACCATCAACGGCAAACTCCAAGTCAGCTGCGGATTTTAATGTAATGGCCCTATCTAAGTATCTTTTCTCATAAAGAGGATCATTGAAAATACGGTTTGATCTTTTAATCTCCCCCATCTTTGTTTGGATATCGATATCAATCTCTTCAATCTCACCAAAAATACCCGCATCAAGCTCCCCACCTCCGGACCTTAATGAGCTTTCATAAAGCCTAGCTCGCTCATCTTGCAGCGCCACAACTTCAGCCGTGTCTGTTTTTAAAAGACGCTCTTGTGTAATCTTATACTGGCTTTCAAGAAGCGCCCCATACCGCCGCCGCAAGTCAGTCATGGACTGAAGTTTGAATGCGTTGCGAACCTTAACGTCTGTGATGGACTCAGCGATGCGATCAATCTCACCAATCTGGCTTTGACGGTAGACCTCGACGTCACCGCCATCTTGGAAGTTTACCGTGTCTTGATCCAGCGTGTGACCATACTCGCTCACCACATCGAGAAGCTGTTCTTCACGCTTGTTCTTTACATGCTCGTCGTTCAGGTCTTGCAGGTCTTTAAAGATGCCAGCAAAGCTAGGAGAACTGTTCGCCTGCAAGGCAGCGCTGGTGAAGTCAACAATGCGGGTTTGACCACCAGCACCACCAGTACCAACGACCTGCCGTCTTAACTTACCTGCGAATACATCGTCTCTCGAAGCCATGCTAAGTCCTAATCAACCGATAAATTACCGGTACTGGAAAGATTCTGCCCAATAGTATCGTTATCAAAGTTAAAGGCAGTGTCACCACCGCCGCCGCTAAATAACCCGGCCTTGGCACCCGCAGCACCAATAGTTCCCACGCCCTTGATAATAGACAGGCCAAAGTTTGATTTGGCACCAGCGGCCGTTAGGTCTGCCTTGGCGACACTAAACTGATCCTGCCTGATCGTACTCAAGCCCTGTATCTTGACGTTCCGTATGTCACGATCACCAAGTCTAATCTCTTCCCTGATACCAGCCTTCACACTTTCAGTGCCTGCGTTAAGGATGCCACCCGCATCGTGCGGTCTTCGGTTCCGAATCGTCGCCAGTGTACGGCCTTGGTTCCGAAGGATCTCATTCTCCTTATCAAGCATATCTGCCTGGATGATAGCCTTTCTTTCTTCAGCCTGCTGCTGTGCTAATGCCGCCGCCGCTGCTGCTGCCTTGGATTGGCTCTTCGCTTGCATTACCGTTGCAGCGGTCGACACCACCGCCGCTGCAACCATTGCCGTCGTGCCGGTAACCATTAGTAAGCAACCTCTCTGGATAAAGCTCGTATCGTCATCGGAAGCGCGAAATCCTGAGTTATCGGACGTTGGCAGTGGCGGTCCCATCCAAGATGATAAACATCAAACGTCCCGTTTAACGGGTCAGGCGCAATACTCGGATCGTCATCGACCTCACGAACCTGTAATTTCTTACCGTCAATCGTTAGCGCATAAGTATCCTTCAAATCGAGAACGGATCGAATGAGCCGCTTGCGCTTCAGACTGATAGATCCCCTCTCAGCGGAGCCAACAACCCGCCCCGCCAGTATCACTGGTGCGAACCATAACCCAACCTGCAACGCGCTGATATCTGTGTGGTCGTAGGTAAAGTTACCCGAACCGTCGAGGGTGAATGTCCCGTACTCCATCGTCAATGCAGAGTTCACAGCCCTAATCTCTTGCGTAATCAACTGGGCTGCCGTACCCCATGTCGTGCCAGAACGGGTCACGTCACTGGAACAGTCTGTAGTGTAGCTGTCAGTCAGAGCTTCAAGGTAATACTTGTCGACGCTGTTGATATTGCGCTTCACAACGAAGAAGACTTTATCGTCAACCTCGCCCACCGACCGGAAGTCACCTTCGGTCGTCCACTTAGACCAACCGAATACATTCTGCTTTCGAGAGGTGTGGTATAGAGCAATGTCACCAGCCGTCTGATCTACGAATAGGCCGAACTGCTCGATCCTGTCAGCGTCACCGATGAACAAGGCGCTATCATCAAAGCCAGTCACAACGTCATCAGCGAAGTCATTCACGGAATCAGCAGTGTAGGCTTGCTGAATGTCATCAAACACCATCTCTCGGATGCTGCGGCTTGTCTTTTGACTGAAAACACTGCCGCCATCCAGAAGGATTGGCCGAACCTTGCTCGATCCATAACCCGTCTGCCAACGAGGATTGAAATTACCGGGGGTAATCGGATTGTCAGGCGTCTCAGTCTGGAAGAACTCGCCATCATCCGTGTTAATCAGAAGGTGCCGTGCAGAGACAAGGTGACGGATCTCATTAACCTCATCCGTCCCTAACTGAGCGAAGATAGCTTCATCATCAGCAGCGGTGCCGGCGTCATAATTGAATGGCGCATTCGTCTTCGAGCCCATCATGTGTTGAGGCAATCCCTTGGTGCCTCCAAACCATAAGCGGCGACCGTGGAACATAACGGATCTGGCATATCCGTTCTCGTCAGAGAACACCGCCTCATCCCATGATACCGTGGCAGCTGTACCGCTAAGAGTTTCCAGCGGCGTCGCCGTGACGTTCTGGCTGTCCGTAAAGGCCGTGATCTTACACTGCTTCCCATCATACCTGACGTTCGCGCCAACATGATCCGTCGTCCAGTGAGCGGCACTCGTCGTTAAGGTGATCGACGCCCCATGGGTCGCGGAAGCCTCCAGGGTTACAGCATCATCAGCAAACTTGAAGTAGGGCTGAAACAGCTTGTCCGTAATGGCGGTATCTTCCTCAAACTCAAAGTCTGACCGAACAAATGTGGTTGCCCCTGTCCGAACAACCTTCTGCATCAGCCAGTCAGGATGCACAAAGATCGTCGTGTCACCCGACTGTGCATACCGGATGTCCCAAAGCTCGGTCGTCCAGGGGCAGGAACTGATCGTAGTGATAAGGGATCCGTCAGTAGGAGATCGAACTTCAATCTCACCAGACTGCAAACAAAACAGATACTCTTGTGAATCCTTGAAGTGGAACCCAATCACTCGAGTATCAACGCCAAGATCAGCCATGTACTCAGTTCCCGGGCGGCGGGACACGCTCCCCTGTATGTGGGGAATGATATTCGTCATTGTCTCACAGGCACCGGCGTAGGCGTTCACATCCTCACGCGCCAGCATGTGAGTCGATATCTGACCTGTACTAAAGCTCGTGTTGATTAGCTCAACTTTTAAAGTCAACGCTACCTCCGTGCAGCTAGAAATCTACTCGTTGGCGCTCGCGTTCTTTCATATCCGATTGTTTGGGATTGCGCGTCCATGTGCTTTGCATCCGCGAACTGACGAGCTGCAAGGTTCTCGAACAGGCTTGCCATGTCAGCTTGGAACGTGATCGATGCAGCCAATGCCGCGGCCATCTTGAGCTCAACATACCGAGTGAAGTATGGCGGCCAAAGGCTTTCGCTGGCTTGATAGATGTACTCTGCCACAACAACATCGTCTGTGCTTGTGTTCGTGTAGATATTCTTCTCGGCAAAGAGATCGTATGGAACCCTGTTGCCCGACACCGTAACCGCCCGCAACACCATGACATCGGCCGGCAGATCATAGATGGCTTCCCATCTTCCGCTGACCGGTGTGTCGGCAAGGCGGTCAAGCTGACTCTCCTTAACGGAAAACCGCCAGCTATAAAGCGTTAGACATTGATCCCGGATGCCGGGGTACAATTCTTCACTCGCCTTCTCTTCGTCGTTGGTGTTGTTGAATCCAGAAATAGGATTAAGGCCAGCGAGAACGCAAGCCCTTGAAGCAACTTCTATGTCAGTAAGCGCCATCTAACCCTCCACTAAGAGGGGGGGAGGGG
>Ga0115545_1001309_pt1 | contig 12976 bp, 24 predicted proteins | sample COGITO_mtgs_1003_FD_87188 | JGI IMG/M metagenome (GOLD analysis project Ga0115545, IMG submission 87188) | Pelagic marine microbial communities from North Sea - COGITO_mtgs_100330 | ecosystem: Environmental > Aquatic > Marine > Epipelagic | place: Germany:Helgoland, sampling site Kabeltonne...
AGGTGATCTAGGTCTACAAGCTTTGCAGTCTTCTTACCTACCGCAACAACAATTAATCTCTTCGTTGATGCCAGGATTAGAGGCTTCTCGATTAGAATCAGCCCTAAGAACTACAGGTCTAGGACTAGGTGCTGGTCTTGCGGAGTCTACAATGGAAGCACAGCTAGGATATAATACATTGGCCAATGCTTTAAGACAGGCTCAATTCCAAGGTTTGTTTGATTTATTGAAAGGTGAGCAAGAAACAGCAGCACAAACTGCTCCAACTAAAAAATTAGATTTAACTTCAATGCTTCCTGCTCCACAATCTCAAAATCAATTTGGTTTTTATAATCCTTCGGTAGTTACATAGAGGTCAGTATGACTATTAATATACAATCATTATTTGCAGATATTATAAGCACTCCTGAGCAAAGAGAAGAAAAGCTCTTAAAGGAAGGTATGCTACAAGGTCAATTGCTTGCCTCTGGACTTAAAGGTCGGGCTGCTAATCTTGCTCCGCTTGCACAGATTGCAGGTCAGCTTGGTGTTCAGCGTCAAGAGAATCTTAAACGCGCAGTACAACCTATGCTTGGCATTGATCCAAGGACTACAGGTGAAAAATTGCAAGAACAAATGCAAAATATAGATACTTCTACTCCTGAAGGTAAAAGGCAGTTAATAGAAATAGTGCAAAATATTGACCCTATACGGGCTGCTGCTTTGCGTCAACAATTTTCAGAAGAAGCTGCTCAGTTAGCTAAAGATGAACGAACTTTTGCCTTGCAAGAAAAAGCTCTTGAGATTGACGAATCAAAAGCAACCACGGCAGCAGAAAGAATAAAAGTAGATCGAGAAACAATTTCTTTTAATAGAGGCGTACAGGAAGACCTAACAGCTTGGAGAAAACAACAAGGTGAAGATAAAGATGCAGACAGATTGTTAAAAAAAGAAGAAATGGAATTAACGGCTGCTGCTCAAGAATTAGCAAGACAAGATTTAGGATCGAGAGATCGAGCAAGAATTGCAGAAGTAGAGCAAGAGGCAGAGACGCAATTTAAACTCTATCAAAAAGCTACAAGTCTGGCAGATCAATTTGCGACTATAGAAGGAACTGAAGGATCAGCAGGAAAAATTATGGCAAAATGGAGGTCTATTGCAGGACTACAAGAGCAAAAAGATATATTGCTTGCTGAATTCACAGGGGTTGTAAATTCTGCTGCACTTGGCGGTCTTCCTCCTGGCGCTGCGTCTGATAAAGATATTCAAATGGTATTGCAAGGTTTTCCAGATCAAAGTTACCCTCCAGAAGCGATAGCTTCATATATGAGAGGAATGGCAAAAATGTCTGCTTTAGCAGCAGAAAAAGAAAAACAACGAATGCAATTTATGGTGCAAAACCAAGGTATTGGGGTCGGAATTGATTCAACTACTGGAAAAACTGTAACATTTATGGATTTATGGGAAGCTAAAACTAAAGATGAGGGCTTTGCGGATTATATGCAAACAAAATACCCAATTAACTGGGACAATTCTGAATTTGTTTCTCCAAGAGATATAATTATACGAAACGAAGCCGAAGCACAAGCATTAGAATTATCTAAACAACAAGAACAGCGAGAATCTGTACCGCCTGTTATGCGTGGTTCTTTACAGTAACCTGTTATTAAAGTATTGAGGTCAAAATGGCTAACTTAACAATTGATCAATTAAACGCTATAGCAGCAGGAGATTTTTCTTCAGTATCAGAAGATGATTTACAAGATTTATATAGCTCTGGCAAAGAATCAGAAATTGGTGGGCTTGAAACTGTTGGGTCAATTGTTGGAGGAATTGGTGCAGGTGCTGCGCTTGGCACTTTAGGTGCAGGGCCAGTAGGAACTATTGTCGGGGGAATTGCAGGAGGAGCTATTGGAGCTTTTGGTGGAGAAGCGTTAGAAGATTTAGTTAACGGAAAAGAAGTAGATTTAAAAAAAGCAACTAAAGAAGGAGCGATTTCTGCGGGATTTGATGTTGCTACTTTAGGTGCAGGAAAGATATTACGTCCTGTTTTTAGACTTACTACAACATCAAAACTTTCTTCTGGTTTCAAAAATCTTTTGGATCAGATTTCACCAACTCAAGGTAGTCGAGCTTCTTCTGCTCAAACACAACAAATACTTGAAGAGGGAGGCTCATCTCTAAGCCCTCGCTCTATCGAGGGGATAGGTCCGATAAGAAGGCTTTTTAACGAACTTGGTGAAGTTGGTTTTATATCAAGAGGTATGTTTGAGCAAGATGCCAAAAAAAGACGCAGTGTTATTTTAAGCAATCTTGCACGTTGGACTAATTCAGAAAGCGCATTAACGACTAGCGAGCTTGGTCAGTCCATGTTTAACATTGTTGAGGCAGGTCGTGTTGCTGCATCAAAATCATATGGGGATGGATTAGAGGCTTTGTCTAAAAAAGCAGGGTCAACAAAATTTCCTAGCAACTCAATTATGTTTGAGATTTCCCGATTTCTTGAAAAGAATGTAGACGATTTTGGGTCTACGCTTTCAAACAAAACAAAAAGCATAGCTGAAGATATGCAGCAAGTATTACGTCCTAACGGTGGCCAACCTATTGTAGCAAACTTTAATTCAATGGCTCAGTTTCAAAAAAGACTTAATGCATCGATAGATGACGCTATGCCAGGAGGAGCAAATCCAAATAAAACAGTCGCTTCTGAATTATCTGAATTATCAACAAGAGTAAAAAGCGGAATTGAGAAGGCTGTAGAAAAAAAATCAACAGGACTATACAAACAATATAAGGAATTAAATTCGGGGTATAAAGAGCTAATTGACGGAATTATGCCCCCAATGAATGCAAATCTTATTTCTCAAGCTAAAAAAGCAAGTTTTGATGCGTTTGGCTCAATGCTAGTTTCAAGGCAGAACACATCATCAATTAAGGCTTTTATGAAAAGTCTTGATAAATCCTTTGAGGCTATAAAAAAAGCAAAAGGAGATTTGCCCGAAGGAATAAAAAACGCAAAACAAGCAAAGGAAATTGTTCGTTCTTCTTATGTAAGAAATTTATTAAGCGCGGGAGATGAAGATGCTATTTTCAACCAAGCCACGATTAACAAGTTTAACAAGCCTGACGCTCAAAAAAGAATGGCTGCGGTTCTTGGTGAAGACTTCCCCGAGTTCAAAAAGCTAATAAACGCTGTAGGTGACTCCTTACAATCTACCCCAATGGGTGCTTTTGCTCTTGCATTAAGAAGCAGAGAGATACAAGGCTTGCTTATTGCAGGGCCAACTGCTTTTGCAGGATTAACTGGAGATTTAGACTCAGCACAACAAACAGCAGCAGTGTCTGCCGTAGGAGTGTTAGGACTGCCAGTAGTCCTTTATAAGCTATCAAAAAACCCCGCAGCGGTTAAAAGACTAATTAGCTTAGAAAAAACTGCTAAACAAAAACCTAATGTAACTCCAGAATTTATTGTAAGCAGTTTATCAAAAGTTTTTTCTGCCTTAAATGAAGACGACAAAAAATCAATAAAAGAAGAGTTGTATAACGCAAATTATTACACAAAAGAAGGATATTGATCGTTCGGCAAGCACCCCTCACTCAGAGGGGTTCATCTCGTTTTCTATAATAAAATCTACATACTGTTTGATCTTTCGGAGGTCTTCGATACCTCCCTTAGCTCTCCATCTAGTGATGTACTTGATAATATTCCCCTCGCAGTACCCTAAGTTATTAGCCATGATGTATTCTATGGGCTGAATCTTTAAAGACTTGTAATGACTTCCCCCTACTTGATGATCGTTAACTCTCAATGCAACGTCTCGCATTCTTCCTCCTGCTCTCTTATGTATTTTAAGAATTGTTTTTGTGTGAACTTAGACTTGTTAACAAATCCCGTAAGGTCTTCTAGCATTACGGCAAGTGTTCCTAAGTGATTGAGGTCGCTACCCGTAAGAACCCTAAGCTTGTCATTGATCCACTCATAAGCCTCTTCAGATCCGACCATTTCTATTTCTATTTCTGATACGTCTTCTGATACTTCTTTTGTCATGAGACTATCCTCTTAACATTTTTTTTTCTAATTCAGACATTGGTCTAAGGTTTGGAATTTTAATTTCATGATTTGTTTTTTTCTTTTTTTTAATTGGTGCTTTCTTTACGGATTGTGCTGTTTCCCACCCTACTAATTGAATACATCTTTTATGTTCTCGATACATTGCTTGTACATATATCTTAGACTCAACTTTGTCTATCGGAACTAAAAGATTTAGATGGTCATAAGACTCTCCCTTTTGTGATGATGTTTTAATATCAACGCTGTGATAAGAAATAACGTCATCATGCAGGCATTTTATAATAAAGTCTGTACCGTCATCACCTTGTATTCTGTCCTCTTCATCTACGGGATAACCATACATTTCTTCAAAACATATCTCTCCTAAAGCACCAAGATAATCATCATCATAATCGTCATTCATTCCCGTCTTTGCCGAAGGAGTTTTGTTATGCAAACTAGTTCTTTGCATTCCTATTTTTCTTGCTCTGTCTTCTATATCCTGAGTTATAATCACAATCCAATCCTTTTCTCATGATACTTAATCAGCGCATTCCATTCCTTTAGCATCTCTTCATAGTCTGCTTTGTAGAATTTAATCGGATCTGATTTCTTAGCTATCATCTCTTCTACGAAACCTTTACCGTAATACTCCTGCATCCATATCGTGTACTGCTGCGCTGCTGAACCATACTTCATGCCGTATGCGTTACAGCTTTTACATTGTGGGTGTACATTCCTTATGTCCAAAGCCCAGTAAGAACTAGACCCCTTGGGAATGAAGTGGCCTCCATCCATGTCCTTGTAATGTTTCTTACACCCGCAAGACACGCACTCACAATATCCGTTAGCATCTGTGGCTGCTATTCTAGCTAGTTTCTGTAGAGCCTGGAGGCATTTGGATCTTGGTGTAGATGAATTACGTTTGCGTTTCATTAAGTCTCTCGCGGTTGAGTAGATGAGCGATTTTAATTTCTGCTTTATTTTGACCCGTATAAGGTACTGCCATATTAGCACTAACAAGCTCTGCATTTAGACTTATCTCTTCGCTTTTTATTACACCTAAGTACCGCCCGTATTTGTCTTTCTTTTTTGTCTGGAGCGTGAACGCTTTGTTTTCTTCAAAGAAGCTCTGTACGAATTCCTTTGCGAGGAGTCCATATCGTTTTTCAACTTTGTCAGAAGTTCTCGATTCGGGTGTGTCAATTCCAAATAAGCGAATACGCTCCCCATGAATCCAATGATTGAAACCAAGGTCAATATCAACATCTACTGTATCTCCGTCTATGACTCTGTCTAACTTACAATTATATTCATACACCTCTATAGATCCTCTTTGTTCCCATCTTATTACCGCAGTTAGGACAGAATGCCAGACCTGAAACAAGACACCTCAAAGTTTTCTCCGCTCTCCTCTGAGTAATGCAGTCCATTTTGTTATACCTTACCGTGAGTAAAGCTTTGGTAAACTCCAAGCTCTCTACGGGATAAGTTTTTGCAATAAACTTTACGTCCTCTGGTGCTTCATATTTAGCTTCTGTTTCTTTTGTCATGACTCTCTCCCTAAGTATTCAGTGTAATGCCTGATGTACCTTCTGTTTAATTCTATGCTTAAAGCAATCAAAGCATTGTAAGTTTCTTTTGCTTTCTTTTTGTCAATGTTTTCCAAACCTATCTCTAGCTCATCATTGGCTTGGTGTATTGTCGGCATAAACTCCTCAAACATAAGTCACTCCTTAATCATTCTTTATTAGGAAATGGAACATATAGATCGTGCTTTGAGAATACCTGCCCTAAGTGATGACTCAAGACCTCATGCACTTTGTCATAGTCTACAGTGTTTGCGTCTGCGGTAGACTCAGTACCTATGAGAGCCTCTTGCACTGGCTTCCATAAGGCTTCTTTAACCCTCTCTCCGCTCCAGGGAATGTCTACGCTCTTCTTCTCTAGAACCTTTTGCATGGGCAGACCTCTGTCATTCAAGACTTCCGCAAGCCGACGGCAGTACAAGTGGAGTGCGTTATTCTGTGCATTGCTCCTCGTCTTACCTTCAGTCCAACGGATAGTGACGTACCCTTTAGATTTATACACTTGATCTAAGTGTTTCTCAAAACACTCTTTTGTGTGATCGTTACTAATAATCCAATGTTTCCCTTGTATATCCATAATTACCCCTTTTTTTCTTTGTGTGCTTTTAAATAACTCTTCCTTACTATTAACTGCGCTAAAGCAAACGAATCATTGTTGAACGTCATAGGAGGGCATTGCGTAATCTTCCCTCCATTGGCGAGATACTCAGCAACCTGAGCGTTTATCTTTTTCCTCAACTCTTCCTTGGTGTTAGTCGGCTTCATCGTTCAATCTCACAAACTCATCCATAGTTATGCCGAATGCTTCTGATAACTTGTATAAAGTATCTACAGTCGCACCCTTGCGATTCATTAGGTGATAATAGTTTGAATGTAAAAGACCCATCTGATCCGCTATTTCTGTGGGCTTTTTGCCCAATCTATCATGTGCTTTTCTCATGCACTGTCCGATATTAATTTCCATACAATACTCCAAAACGGGGGCATATAGCCCCCATAACAGACCTAGAAGGGGACATCTACCACGCCCTTAGACTCAACCTTAGACTCAGTTTTCTGTTCAGGTACAAAGTCATCCACAGAAAGACTAAGATACTTCTTACCTGCCTTTGATTCCCGAACCCATCCCGCAATCTTGAAGTCCGAACCCTTGAAGTTAAAGCTTCCCTTGTAATCAGGTGCTTTATCATTCGTCTTGTCCTGCTTGAACAACGCCCCTCTATCAGTATTATCGTAATCCATAATTAATCCTCAAATTGATTTACGTTCTCTTTAATTAAACCCACAGCCTTGGTAACGTGCTTGGCTAGTGAAGCTATGTATTCCTCATCACGCTCTACGCGAACGATCAAGGGTTTCATATCTGGGTGATAAGACATGAAGTCCCACCATTGCCTATCGGTTACCCATAGACAGCCCATGACTTGTTGCTTATATCTGTTTGGTAGTTTCCCCCCGCGAAGATATTCAACATGAGTAGCAGGTGCAGGACATTTGATTTCTAATCCCCCATCCCTACCAATGAGGCCGTCTGGTGAACAGCCTGCGTCAATGTCATCATGCAAAATAAAACCCATCTCATGCACTTTGACTTGATTCGTTTGTATGTATAGATTCCTAGCTTCTGGCTCTAGCTCTACGCCCCTCAGCATCCATTGATTCTGGAATATAGGAACACGCTCACCTGTTAGTTCTTCTGCGACTAGCTGATTGATATACCCATTAGCTTGAGTGGACCAGTCGCCCTTAGCGGTGACGATCTTGTCATACATACTAGCCGAGGGAATGCCTAGTCTTGAGGCAAACCACTCTGCCGATCCTTGTTCGCACTCAAATACCCTCATAACTCAAAGTCGTCATTGGATACTTTAACGGGTTCAGGCTTTGCGGGTCTTTCAACCTTAGTCCGTAAGTCTTGAGGCTTGGCATCCTTAAACTCATCTGCCTCATCCTCAGAATAAACATCCCCATGAAGCCCAACTAGCTTGAGGATAACCCTATCTTTGGCTCTCTTCTCAGCCATAGCAAACGGGTATCCGTTCTTGTTATTGTAAGGAGCAGCCTCTCCGAACGACCACTCAGAATGATCGTTGAGGTGACCAGTGACAGAGACAGCCACTAGCTTATTTGCCATGTCGCTTTGTACGATCATAGGCGGGTCAAACTTAATGCCTTTGTAGGCAGCAACCTTCTCCAATGCCTTGTGTAATATGACGGGCGTACCATGACAGTCCCATGTCGCAGTCTCTGGTGTCTCGCCTATTTCCCTTAAAACTTCCCCTACTTTTTTCATGCTGTATCCTCCCAGGATCTTATTAAACCTTTTATCATTAGCTCTATTTCAAGAAGCTTGGCATCTACGACATCACCTTGCGAAGCGATAATGTCCTGTATTTCTTTTAGTTTTAGCTCCAACTCTTCTAAAGTCATGCCCTTGACTCCAGCCATTGAGCTTCCATTTGAGCCTCGACCATCGCGTCTTCGGCATACCGAATGCCGTATAACTCAAGAGCTTCTTCGCATAGGTCTACATCCATATCGCACAGATATTTGAGGTAGTCCAACGCGCAGTCTCTCAAAAGCTTTTGATGGTCGATGACATCAGCGAGTGAGGAGGTGACAAGAAAAGACCCTAAAGAATCCGCAACATCGCTAGAGTTCTGCATCTTAAATAAGATGTTACTCATATGCTCGGTGTTGTCCTGATCCTGAAGTAGATTGATTATCATCAGATCTATGTCCGACTTATCAACCTTGTCCCAGTGTATCTCTCCCTCGATGAAACAATGAGTAACCGTATCATCTTCGACTAACCAATCTCTGTAGTATTTACCTTTCATAATTTTCCCCTTTGTTGTATTGCTTTTTAGCTTGCGTGTAAGCCAATCATTCTTTAGGTTTCATCCAATGGTTCTGAGTTTCGGCAGCCCAAAACTATAGATTTTGCTTCTTCTTCAGTCATCTTTAGATTCGGTGCTGACTTTTTGCTACATGAATATTTATTATGCCCATTCAGAGGCGGTTTTAAATGATGAATAAAAGCACTTTCTATTTGATTTAATTCAGACTCAGGTATTGGCAAAAGATACACCCTATCGAAATTTTTGTTATTTTTATGACTTTGTATTCGTCCATGAATTGATACGGATTGGCCAACATATACCACTTCATTATTTTTGCATAAAAAATAAACTCCAGGTTGGTAAGAATAATCAGGAATCTGTGACAATCCCACGACATCACAGACTGACATAGGCGGTCGATCATCAACAGGAGGGCAAGGGGGAATTATCTTAAAGCCATGCTTGACCATCTTCCCCCTAGTCATCACCATCATATTTTCAGCCAACCAATCTTTTACTTCTTGCAGTCGAAACTTATATATAGTTTTGTCAAAACAATAACTTGGCAAAAATTCAGACTGTGCAAGCTCTAAAATTCTATCAACAGGAAAATGTATTTTTTCACTCAGTTGATCTGGTGTCAGCAAACCCTGAGGATAGGAATTTGTTTTGTGTTCAACTTTATAAGGCAATGGTTTCAATGCCTGCTCTGTGTCTGTCATGTTTACCCCCTTGTTGTGTCAATTAGAACAGCATATCACTGTCTTCGTCAACATTTATTTCCCCTTTTTCAAAATTAAATGGCATTGATTGCCCTTCATGACTGGTGAACTGCAAACAATTCTGAAAATAGAAAGCGAAAGTCCCTTCCCACGCCCCATGCCTCTGCTTCGCAACGGTCAAAAGCAAGTCTCGATTATCCTCCAGGTATTTCAATTGCTTCTCGTCAAGCTCATGCCCCTGAGACTGTAACTCTTTGAGATCAAAGCGTTTCTTATTTTTCCAGACGATGAATAGATTGTCCGCCATATCGGATATGGTGCTACTACCCTTGACATCAAACTTGGTCGGTCGCCACTCCTCCCCGCCAGTTTGAGGTTTGCGAACGTGACATATGAGGTGGATGTGAACCTTTAGAGTCTTGGCTGCCCACTGCAGGCGATTGATGAAGTCCGTTTCGCGGGCGTTAGCATCTGCCCCGCCCTGATTCACTCCACACTTCGCCAAAGAATCTAGGACTATATGTTTGCAGCCCAGTTCTTTCCCGCAATAGTGAACGAATCCTAATATCTTTTCTGTTTCAACGGTGTCCAACTGATCGTAAATCAGAATATTTTGGTCGGCAAAATCTGCGAACTGGTTAATAAAACTTTCCGCAGGCGCATCGCCTGACCTAGTCCCCGCAGCTTGCAAACACATTCGCCATAAGGTTTCTTCGGGCTTCATTTCAAGAGAGGCGATAGCTACTTTGCTGTTTTTGGCAAGCCATAAGGCTATCTGACCAGTTATTAGCGACTTCATGTGACCGTTCATACCACATATGACCGAAATCTCTCCAGCCCTCAACCTCACATGATCTGCTTTTCCCCAAGGCAACCTATCACCCCATATTTTTGGTCCTTTACTACGCTCTATGAGCCTATCGCGCCAGTGTCCTGCTGAGTGTATCTCCTGAGCCTCCATACTGCCCACGAGAGAGATGTAGTCGTCGAAGTTAACATCCTTAGGTATCCTCATAAGATCACCTCTGTACGGGCCTCTGAGGAGGTCTTAGCGTTACCCTCCCAAGTCCTCACGCAGGCTTTCCAATCCTTAACCTTCTGACCTTTTTTAAATTCCCATCCGCGAGCATCATAGTATGCGACAAAAGACTCAGGGTTTATTGTATTGCCTCTACCCTCACAATATTTTTTAACTTCATCCACACTTGGGGCTATAAATATATTCTTTACTTCTTTACTTCTTCTAGTATGGACGCTTTGATGGTCGTTCGATGGTGATTTGTTGGTTGAGTCTTGATATTTTGAGTAGCAAGTTACTGTTATTATTGTGTATTTATTTGTTTTTTGCTGGCTAATCATCTGCTCGGATTCAAACATCTTTATGTACCGCCTTATTCTAGATTCTGAGATGCCTAATCTCTGAGAAAAAGCGAGTCTACCGAACACCAATTGACCGCGCTTGACTGAGATTAATTTTCCGTTGAATAACTTTTTTACGGGCTTGATGTTTGCCGTCATGATGAGTTCTAGCCATAGCTTGAGGGCTTCGGGTTCATCCCATACAAAGTTCTGGCGGATAGCCCTGTCCAATTTGATCCACCCGATCATTTCCCACCCCCATTGACTAGTAAAAAAGCCTCTCTTACCTCGGCCTTTTGTGATTCTGTTAATGGTGATTTGGCTTGCCACAGCGGGAGCATTTCTAAGATGGACTCCGCGATTGCGAGTCGCTCGTTTTTTGTCTTGCCTCTTATGCCTCGATAACTGATAGCATCATCGGGCATTAGGTGTTGGAAATTGAGATCTATGCTATTCAGAATATCTATAGCACCGCATCCCCCCGACCAACAGTTGATCAGGATTCTGGAATCTTCTAGCTGTCTTATTGATAGCGATGGTGTCTTATCGTCATGAGCAGGGCATAACGCTACCCATTTATCACTCCCTTTTATTTTTTTAACGCCCTGTAACCTAGATAACAGTAGGTCTATATCTGCCATTTGTAATCCCCTTAATTGATGGTAATATTGTTTCAGGTCGTCCCCTTACGACCTAGTATATCTCTCTCTTTGCCCCTCTCTTTGAGGGGCTTTTTTATTGGGGGAGTTAAGTTAGCAAGTTATTTTATTTCTTGCAAACTATGTCTCGTATCACTATCTCTTTGGTTGAATATCTGAAGCCCCAAATCAGGATGTACGCAATTACGCAATATCTGTGCAGGACAGTGATTTCCTTTGTAATAAATATTTTCTTCATAGTAAATCCCTAGCCATTCCATCAAAGCTTTTTTGCCTGATAAATTTGATAAATTAATAAAGTTATCTGGTCGTTTAACATCTTGAGCCTCAAATTGGTAATTAGACCAAAAACAATGCCTTCCTACGGTAACTGTCGGCATTACTAAAAATTCATAGAATGGCTTTACGTTTTCAACTACCCAATCACCTTTATAAAAATGCTGTAAGAATAATATTTCTTCATACAGCGTCATGTCTGGGTAATTACGGTTTTTATGGCGTGTAGCTTTTGCCATTCTTGAATGCGTAGGACAAGGCGGTGATGACCAGATAAAATCAAAGTCTCTAAAATTTTGTCTCAAATACTCATGAGCATCTTCAACAATAACCTCATCGTTCGGGTGTAGTTTTTGGTAAACTTCTGCAATTTTTTTGTGACTCTCAACTGCTACCACTTTGCATCCCGACCATAGTTTGCGATTGCCCCCTAAGCCTGCATATAGATTTAATACTCTCATTGTTATAAAATTCCTTATTAATTTTAAATCGGATTTCTTAGCATCTCCTCAACCTCTAGCCTAGCCTCAGTCGATTCGTCAGGCGTACACATTCTTTCTATCTCAAAAGCAAGTGATAGCGCGTCATCCTTGCGTTTTTCGGGTGCAGTAATCGCTAGAATTAATGCATTTTTTAGTGCTTGTTTATGGCTCATATACATTCCTCCATTGATCCGCCATCGCCCGCGCAATGCCTTTGTATGTGGTTGATCTGATTTTCCACCTGTCGGGCGAGGGTGAAGCGTAGTGTATTTTATGCCAGTCTTTTTTGGGCAGAGTCATCATTTCATCGTAGACATTATTTGTATCTTTGAGGGGTTCTAAACCATGTAGCCATAGCCCTGTCTTTTTGGTTTCGGTGTGTCCGAATTGATAGGGCTGAATATATTGCGGTATATCCATGATTTTAGATAAAACACCTACGGGATTTTCTAAATAAACTTTGTCGCATTTCTCGGTAGCTTCCCACCACAGGTCTAATGTCCACACCATCGCCTCTAATCTCTCGCGATGCTTTTCTTTTTGGAATCCATACGTTCGATTCCCCGATACACAGAGGGCAGTACAGGGCGGGTGAAGTCCTATGAAATCCCACTCCTCAGATCTTATAGCTTCAACCACATCGCCATGTATGTGATAGGGTGAATCATCATCACTGGGTAGTAGGTCGCATGACCACGCATCATGACCCTTGGCCCTAAACGCTTCCCGAACTTCCCCCGAATACTCACAACCAATTAAAACTTTCATTAGCATTCCTCCATTTTGATTTCAGTTTTTAATAGCGTTTCCTGGTCGGCTCTCTTGTGCATATACTTAGCCCTTGCTTTGGCTTCATCAACCGACTTTGCATACACTGGATAATCCCCCACAATGCTTTCCTCTACCCGAATCTTAAAGAGTTTTGAGGGTATAGGTTTTTTTCTAATGTCATCGATATAAACCCGCAAACATTTGGAGCATTCCAATGGTTGCCCTCGGTCGTATTTACGCCATCC
>Ga0115545_1001319_pt1 | contig 12914 bp, 22 predicted proteins | sample COGITO_mtgs_1003_FD_87188 | JGI IMG/M metagenome (GOLD analysis project Ga0115545, IMG submission 87188) | Pelagic marine microbial communities from North Sea - COGITO_mtgs_100330 | ecosystem: Environmental > Aquatic > Marine > Epipelagic | place: Germany:Helgoland, sampling site Kabeltonne...
CGACAGTTAAAGAAGAATCGCGTGAACTATTTGATCTCTTCTCTAAGATCATAAGTGAGGCTGACGACGCCGCCGCGGCGGCCCCCAAAGATTATGGTATCCCTGATGACCTTGAAAAACTCTTTAAAAAAGGCGCAGCAGCGCCAATCGCAGCATACTTTGGGCTTAAGCCTAACCTGACTGGTGTAGATCAGCTTGTTAAAAAATTAGAAGATGTAGAAGTACCAGAAGAAGAAGAAAAAGAAGCGGATCCAGAAGTTGATGAAGAAGCTGACGAGAACATTGATTTAGAAGACTTAAAACAATTAAATACCAAAATTCAAGAGTTAAGTATACCTGCAAACGCAGAATACTTTAAAATGAAAGGATCTGCTTTTACTTCAAAAAACCCTAGAAGGACTATCGACATAAACATTAATAATCCTAACACATGGAAAGAGCAGACAAGATACATTACCGACAACGGCGAGTTAAAAATATTCAAAGAGGGCGATTTGGATAGTGATAAGAACGCTGGTAAAATAATGAAAAAAATGTTCTTCAATGAAAGCACCGGCGAAATTATAATTGGTAAGGGAGGGCGCGACATTAAAATATTCCCAGTAAAACTAGAAAATAGTTTTGTAGTGCCAAGAACACCAGATACTACAGTCCAAGAGTCACTCTCCCGAGGCTCTCTAATCAGAAAGAGATACTGGGGCAGATACTAGGCTATCGACTTAAAATCTCGATCACGTACATGAAGTCAACCTCCGGGTTGACTTCTTCTTTTTGGCGAGGCTTTGCATTGAACTCATTAACAACATTAAAACTGTCATCAATAAAAATTATTCTCAGCGGTATATGGGTATTTTCCATTGTATAAGATCTGCAACCCATCTTATCATGCTTGAAAAACATGCCTTCACTACGAGATAAATGTCTAATGTCTGATAAACCCTGAACTCTTTTTTCGTTATCATCAGCAACATACAGTGTATATGCTCTGCCCCCAATAGGTACTTGTATAGTCTTATACTGATCAAAGGCATGCATAGTGTAAATCCTTTTTGTTTAATGTATTATAACTATAGGAATAAAAATGAAATTTTTTCTATTCATAATGATATTTTTTAGCAATGTATCGACAGCTGAAGACTTTCGCCACCTTGAAAAAGGATTTTACTGGAAAAGTACCCCAACAGTGTTTTTGTGCGACGGCACTTCTATTGATCCAGAAATTGTAAAAAATGCGATAAGTTTCTGGATTGACTCCGGATATCGTCTGAACCCGATACCTAAACACAAAAATTGCAAAGAAGAACCTCGTCAAGGGGAAATAAGAATTGACTACCTTAGAAACAGCAGTGACAATCTAAATCCTAGAACTCACAACGGAATTTCTGAAACATATAACTTTTCAAATACAAAAGTATATTACTATGCTGAACTCTGGATAAACAAAGAACTTCAAGAACATGTAGAGTTATTTAAACATGAGTTGGGTCATGCTGTTGGTCTAAAAGACGAATACAGTAATCACACTTCAGTAATGACGCATCATAAGAATTATTAGAATTCTGACTGGTTTCCTAAAAATCCACTAACTCTATCTTTTGAATCTAAAGTATCTATCATACTCATTACGTCTTCGAATCGATAGCTTCTTAGTTCTGGGTCTCTTCTGATTGCACCGATTAAAGCTTCTGAAGATATTCCTGCACCTATAATTCGTTCTAGTGCGTCTTCTGCAGAAGCCCTCATGGCTTCAAAGTCTTCTTCTCTTCTTGCATCATACTCATTGTCAACAAGCTCATAGTCGTCTTCCGCAACCATTTGAGAAGACAAATCTTGTCGTTCTTCATAGTCAGCTTGACCACCGGACCAATGTTCGCTGGAGGCTTCAAGTATGATTTTTCTTAATTCTAGTCTAGATATTTTCATTTATTTTCCTTCAAAAGTAGCAAAGTAGAAAGCCCTAAAATAGAAACAATAGTCACTGATAAAATTATCAGCTCTATCATCTCTTGTTTCATATTATTAAGTATGACTCAATAATTTAATTTTTCTAAAATAATGTCTTTAAAACTTTTTGATTCTTTTGACTTGATATTTTTTGGCTTTGTGCCACTCAATAAGACAATTTGAGCAATATGCTCTACTCTTTCAATATGCTCAAATGCATCCCATGGATTTTTACCTACAGCACAGACTCCGTGAGACTTTTGTCCCACTATGTCAAAAGCAATATTATTATCTTGAATAAGATTTTTCCATGTATGTTCTGCCAATTCTTTTGAAAGAGCTGGAAAGTCATCAACATTTTTACCTACGCGAGTATATCTAAAGACTTCTGGGAAAGGTTTAACTAGTTCTGACAACTCCCACCCAGCGTGCATTGCAGCAACCATATGCGGAGGATGAAGGTGAAGTGTGCAAGCAGTCGATTCAAGATCTTTCAATACTTTGTAGTGCATTTCCCACTCACCAGTAAGTGCATTGTTGTTTTTGCTTACGATACTGATGTCGTCCTCTTCTATAATAATATGCATAATACTTTCTGGATGAATAATATTTTTTCTTACGCCTGACGGTGTCATATAAATCTTTTTAGATCTCCGTTTTTTCAGTGCACAGTTTCCATCTCTAGTTGTTATCCAGTTTCTTTTGTATGCTTCTCGCATAACATCACCAATTGCTGTTATCATAAAAACCTCCACCCAAGTTTTAATTATAACAAAAAATAAAAAAACCGGGCCAATGCCCGGTTAAAAATAAATATTTTTAATTTTCTACTGTGTGACTTCTGTTAAAGTCTCTTCGTTTTCTTCATTGTCGTTTGCAGGATCATTGTTTGGATTTGCATTGACCGTCTCTGTGCTCTCATTTGTATTAACAGCTTCTTGAATTTCAGTTGGTGTTTGATTTGTAACAACTGTTTCTGTTGATGTGCTAGTTGTTGTTGAAGCAACATCTACACTAGGCTCAAATGAACATGAGCCCCATGCTGTACCTACAACAAGCGCACCTGCAACAAATCCTACGGATACCTTGTACTCTGCAAGAAGTTCTTTTACTTTATCAATCATTTTCAGAATCTCCAGTGTCATCAGTGTCTTGCTGGTCTGAAGTATCTTCAGCACCGGTATCTTCGTCTTTGTCTCCGCAACCTGATACTAGTGCACAAAGCACTAAGGCTGCTGATAAACCAAATAGGTTTTTCATAGTTCGTCTCCTTGTTAGTTGAACCAAACTATATTATATTGACTTACAAAGAAGTACAATTTATTTATAAAGTATTATACCCGACAGTTATGACCGACCCTTCTACTAGTTCAAAGTCAAAATACACTGTATTTGAAGAAGCTAAATAATACCACTCACTTGTCTCTTCTCCATCGATGCTCACTACAATTGTTTCTTCCAGAGGTACGTATTTTAAATTCATATAATCTTTTAAATTAACAATAAAAGAACTGTCTGCAAGTGCTGTTGTCCAATCACTGCAGATATCTATATAATTTTTTCCGTAGTAGTTAGAAAGCTCATTATATCTAAGACCCAAATCAGTTGCCACATGTGCGCAGCTAGAGGCTTCTGTTATTGTTATTGTAACAATATCATGTTGAATGCCTTCGTTGTAAGACACTAACCAGTCTTTAAATATGTTGTCAGGTAGTTGACTTTGTTCTTCTTCGTCTGATATAAAAATAAACAACTTGTCAGAGTTGGGTCTCAAGGCGTAAGCAGCTTCTGGCATCCCAGCAAACTGATATAGAGATTGAAATGCAACTTCAGTATTATCTCTAGATAAAGCGTAGGGTGCTAAAAGCAAGTCAATTGCGTCTGATGAGTCATCGTAAGGTCCTACAAAATATGTACCGCTCAAAGATGAGTTTATAAATGAAATATTAAAATCGTCTGTAAGTAAAAGTATATCGTCTTTAAGTATTTCTAAACCTGCTGAAAGTTCGTCAAAATTATCTGACATTGAACAGGATGTATCTACAATTGCAAGAACATCTAATGATTCTGGTTTTGTCGGTTGTACAATGTATTCAACAACAACTTGATTTGGAATAATTACTTCTTCAACGTTTGTAACAACACCAATGTCTTGAGCACAAGTTATGGAAAACAATATAGAAAAAATAAGTAGAAAATTAAAGATTTTTTTCATCACAGATACCTCCTATAAAGTAAGTATCCCTGCCTAACTTCTTTTGTATTTAGCTATTTGTTTTTCTTGCAATTTTTAGGAAGTTGAGATTCTAAAACCTCTTTATAAACTTGAAGTTCGGGCTGTTCCCACTTTATTTTAGGACAAAATTCTTTATGGTCTTCTTGATCTTGCAGAAACAATTCTAAAGCCTTCATGTCTCTTGCCAAATCAGAACTGTCATCAGCAAATGTTGTACCCGGTAAAGAAAGTAAAGCACTTGTTAAAAGCATTCCCGAACATATGCTTTTCATTTCGATGTTACCAGCGTCTCTATCCGACCCAGAGAGCCCTTCATGTATTCGATGTCTTTCTCTATCGATATAATCTGGCGAGCATTGCTCTCCGAGTCTAAAATTTTTCCCTCAAGTTCCGTAACAGCAACTTCAGCATCGCCTAGATCATTTTGAAGTTCTGCTACCTTAATGTTAGTATTCCAAACCCATCCTGCGAGAGGTATTACAAGGACAGACATCATTAATGAAAAAACTTTCCATAAGTCATCTTTTGTTATGGCAGCCATGTTATCTCCTTTCTATTTTTTTGAGTTGATTTTCATATACTCAATTAGTTTTTTTAGATCATCATCTGTAAACAGCCAAGAATACGTAGGCATTCCTGCCTTGCCAGATCTTATTGTCTTGACCATGTCTTCATCTTCTTTTTCTTCACTAAATAAAATTATTTTTTCATCTTTTGTATGACAACTAGAACAATAAATGTTATATACTTTTTCGACCAGTTGAGGGTCGTCTTTGTTGCTAACTTCTGCTTTTGCTACGCCAAACATCAATAAGAAAATTAAGTAATTCATTTTTATTCCGATAATGATTTCTTTTTAATTAGGCACTACTACCCATTATGACTTAATGTATTTTTCCCAAAGGCTTGCATCTAAAATAACTAATTTTTTTGAAATTCTGGAAATACCAAGATTTTTTGGTGAGAACTCCCTTGGTGGAATTTTAAGTGATCCCATTGCTCCTAAAATTTTTGCATTTTGTTTATTGGTAACTATTTTTTTTATTGTCTCTAAGTAAGAACGGTAAAAAGGAGAAAAAGTCTGTTCACTTTGTTTTTCAATTTTTTTTGTGTCATCTTTGCGTGTTGTGTCGCCAAAGCTAAATGTTGGCAGTGCTTCAAGTCTTGTTGATACTTCTCTTATTACTTTGTTTGAAAACACAATTTTTCTTACACTAGAGTCTGGATCTTGAAATACTTTAATGCAGTCTGCTATTAATTCTTTAAATAGCATATTAAATATTTTTTTATTTGGCGGAAAAATAGAATCATCTATTCCCATAATATTAAAAAGTTCTTTATAATCTTCAATAGGGTCAACCATTTCTGAAAGTATCCAGGTGTAATCTTTCGCAACTTCAAATGTTCTTGGGAATACATCTGAGTATCTTTGTTGAATAAGCAAATCAGATTCCCACTTGTTTGAATCAACCATGTGTGATTTCTTAAAACCTGACCAAACTTTTTCTTCAGGATCTCTTCCTTTAGGCCAGTTGATAATCTTTATGACAACATCTGGGTTGTCTTTAAATTGATAAACAAATCTCGTTGATCCTTCTCCGACGTATTTTATTTTTGTACCCATGTCGCTTAATACGTCAAAAGCAAACTCACCTTGCTCAGTCTTTTTTTTAAATTCTAAAAAACTGTCACCGAAATAGGCAGCGCCAACCTCTTCAAAAATCAAAGATTTCAAATCTTTCATAGATAGACTTATTATACCGCCAGATCTTTCCTTTAGAAGTTCATAAGCATATGCTCTAATATCGCTTCTTAGTTCACTTTCATTTTTTGATGCCGTACCGTTTCCGTGATGCTGATCAACAGTATTGTCACCTTTTGTTCCCCAGTAAAGGTGTGCTGGGTTAGTGCAAACATATCCGCTAGGTGCAGATCTATCGTTAGGACATTTGTGACAGCAGATATTTTTTGTTTTACTTGGCGGCTTAACTTTTTTTAAAGCAGCATAAGCTTGCTTTCCGCCTGTTCTGGCACTAGCATACGAACCAGTCTTTCCACCTGATGATATTCTTCTTCGGGCAGGTATACAACCGTTTTTAAGCTTTTTGCCTTTCATTTTTCTAAGCGTGCAATGTCTTTATGTAATTGTTTAAGTTCAGCAATTGTAGGAAGACCTTCAGTCATAGATGACCCTTCGTTCATCGAACCCATCCCAGACAGTGCACCGCCTGTCTTTTCAACAAACTCAGCAATTCTATTAAGTGTTTCTCTCATCGTACCGGTTTGATCTTCTGCAACTTTTTTAATAGTTTCAGAGCAACTTGATATTTTTCTACCTTCTCGTTGCACAACCTGACCGCTTTTACTTTCAGAAAACTGTCTCATTTCAGACTTTCGCTTCTTGTCAGATTTTGATGACATCATTGACTCAACAATCATTTCTCTTATTTCTTTTCTTCCAAGTTTATCCATTTTATTCTCCTAAGACTTATTATATGTATTTCGCTCAATACCTTCTATCTTGAAGTAATCATCCAGCCGTTTATTCCGTCACACATTAAATGCACAGCACCAAAATTTTGGTTAATAACATAGCTTGACATACCATCAATAGTCTCATTTTGGTATCCGTCAATTGTAATGTTATTAGACTGAGCATTCCCAAGGGCATCCTTAATCACGAGGATCCTCCCTGTTGCATTTGATTTTGCAGGCATAGTAACGGTTATGGGTGAACCCTGAATGCATCTAAGGCAGTAATCTGTGTCAAGAACGCTGCTTGATGAGTTAACATCCCGAACTGCATAGCGAAGAGAACTTTCATCAACGTCTTCACCAGTCACAGAGTCGTCTTTTATTTGCACACCTCGAATTTTGCCGGCCACGTTAATCTCCCTAGTCAATCAGTTTCTATCTTATCAAGTCTATGGTAAATCTTTTTTCATTAAATCTTTTGTAAAATCTTTAACTAGCCCGACCGCTTTTTCTTCTGTTTCTTTCGCAAATTGTTTTGATTTTTTTACAAGCTCTATAAAATTACGTTGTAACCCGAGAAGCGTTTGTGGTCTAAGATTAGCAAAATCAGAACTACCAGCTGTATGTAAAACAATTGTAGGTACTTTTCCATCCATTTTAGTAACTACTTGAACATCACTCTTAGATTTTGGTTTCTCACGCAGACTTTCAATAGTACTGGCTACTTCTGCACCGCTTACGAATGATAAAACAATCCAGAGTTCTGGCAAATCAGAACTGCTTCCTTCTCCAGTTAATGATTTTATTTGACCCCATGCTTTTTGAATAAGTTTACTGCTGAATCCTGCTTTTTTTGCTTTTTTAACACCAATTATAAATAACTTGTTAGCGATATGCTTGTTAACTTTTTTCAATCCTCTATTTGATGACTCCATTTGTGCCTGTATGGCTTGAACTGCAGCAGCTACTGCTTCCCCTGACTCCCAAAGTGCTGCTCCGACTACTACTGCTTCGAAAGCAGCTATTGCTGTGGCTGTTGTTGCCACTGTGACTCCAGAAGCTAGCGCAGCTTCGCCGCCGGCGCCACTGGCGGTGAGTAATTTATATATATCCCATCCACCCTTAAACAATCCCGACAAAGCATCAATCTTCCCAGCCTTCACTCCCATGGGTATAGATGACATGAGAGCGCCGAAAGCTGCCCATTTTCTTTGACCTTCGGGTGTTTTAATATAATCTTTAAGTTCTTCAAGCGCAGTCTTTGTTGCAGCTTTACCTGTCTCTTTCGGCGTCCAGACCGATATTTTTTTTGCTGCATCTAATACTATTTGTGCTTCATTGTCCATCTCTGCCAGCCCTGCGAGCTTAACCGCCGGACCTTCTACAGCACCTATTGCCATTCCTCCGGCGCGGTCAGCAAAGTCGGCAGCTTTTGCGACTTTGTTTGCAACACTTCTAGTGTACTCTTTTTTAGAAGTTTTCTTGTCTTCTTCTGCAGCATTCTGCTCAGACAACATAGACTCTATTAGATAACTAAGTTGACGTCTCGTGACTTTCATACATTACTCTAGAAACTATTTTTATTTAATTCTTTGCCAAGAGAAATCTGGCCCCAGCAGGCAAGCAGTTTTCATATTTATCTGGATTTTCTATGAAAAATTTCTTTGCCAAGGCACCAAACATATTAGCAAACTTTCCGCGCATCACGCCACCTGACTTACTTCCCGCTGCACCCGGCAGGCGGAACTGCATATCTTTGAAATTTGCTACCATTGCCCGCATTTCAGACATGAAGTAGTCAAAGAACATCTTATTAAACTCAACAGAATGGACATCACGGCCTTTCGCGACGTTTGTGTAAAACTTAACGTAGCTATCGTATCCTGACTGAGCGTTAAACCATCCGTCTGGTACTTCGTCGGTGACCCTCTGCATCATTTTAGTTATCTTTTCGGCACCTTCGACTAATCCTTCCCATCTAATCGGGACAGTAATTGCACCCAAGAATTGCTGGGCTCCTTCACTGCCACCAGTCTTTAGCGACATCTCGTATGCGCGCTGTGTATAGCCTGTCCAATTTTTCGCGTCTGGTAGACCACATTTTACCCAATCAATTTGAGAAATTAATTTTTGACGATTAGCAGGATTGCTGTAAGTTCCTAAGTCCATGCTACTACTTGAGTTCTCATTAATTGTTCTTTTAATCAAGCTTCTTAGCTGTCTACGTGTAACTTTCATTTCGTATCTCCTGTGTGATTCTTTATTACATATGCTAAGAAAGAGGAAAGTGCCTTCCAAAAGCTTGAAAAAAGTTTTGCAATTTTTCTCCGGAAAATTTTTTGAGAAAAAAGAAAAACTCTGCAAATTGCGGCGCGAAATTTTACCCTGGCAATGCCGTTTTTTATTTTGGGGTTTCTGCGAAAAATTTTACCCTATGATCGCCGAGTACGTACCGTCCTCGCCTCTCAACGCCGCCTCATCCTAGCTTGATCAAGTCGATACTGCTCAATTCGAGAAATCATGTCATCGTCTGGTGTGCCGCGAGAACCGCTGCCTCCTTGAATTGCAGCACTCAACGCAAGCTTTTGTCTTTCAAGTGCAGCTTCAAGTCGGGCAATTTCGGCACGAATCATATCGATATTTTCACGAGACTCTTTAAGTGAAGAGGGTGAAGGCTCAATTCTCTTAGGCAGGGCTCTTTCTTCTTTGCCTGCTTCGGTATAATCAGGAACTTCAGCGCCGCGGCGAATAGTGGCCAGTCTGTTTAGCTCAGGCAATGTCATGTGAGCCAGCTCACGAGCAGGACCCTTGAGGCGACGAATTGCCTCTTCTTTCCCGTACTTGCGAACAGCTTCTAACGCAATACCAGCGGCTTCTTGTTGGGCTTGACTCTCTGTTTTACCCTCGTGAGACCCGTGGTACGGATACTCATGGGATTCAACTGTTTCTTGAATAAGATTGCGAAGAGCGCTTCTGGTTATTTTCATGTTATTCTCTTAGATCTTCATCAGCGCGCTTGACACGAGCAACAAGCTTGTCCCATGTGCTGCTGCGCAACTTCGCCCAAGCAGCATCTGCCAATTCAAGTGCACCTTCAGTAATGTCATTCGCAAAAGTCAGACCTTTCGCGACCAGACCTCCAAGAAGAGGAACGGAGTCCACAGCTGCGATCAAAGCTTTGCGGTGACGCCAAACCAGCAAGGCAGCGATGGTGAGTTCCACCCCGCGCCAAAAGGGGTCGTCAATCACGACAAGGCTTAGTGCGCTTCTTAAAATTTCCCACCCGGAGGTGAGCACAGCGGCAATTAGGCCCCATGCATCTGCTAGTAGTTCTCTCATTTTTGTCTCCTTGTTTGATTTTGTTTCAAATCAGCCCGTTGTCAGGCTTTGTCAGCTACACCAAGTATTTTAGCTGCTGTATTTTTTATTTGTTCACTTGCTTCGACCGCAAGATTTTTTGCAGCATTTGCAAGATCAATGGCTGCCTGTTGAACATCCGGGTCCAGCCTAATCCATATTTGATAAGCACCCGAGTATTCCTTTCCTTTTTTCATTAAATCTTTGGCGACGTCTTCAACATCTCCGAGTTGGTCAGTTGCCCATAAATAAGCTATAACAACACCGATGCCCATCCCCGGGACTCCTCCCGATGCAGCAGCCGCACCGGCTGCCATCGGCACAATCCGTGTGGACTCAAGCATGACCTCTTGAATCATTTTTCGGATTTGATTTCTTTCCATCATCATATCATCATCTAGCATGTCGTCTTCAAAGCCCATGATGTCCAAGTCACCTAAATCAGAATAGTCATCATCGTGATGATGAGGCATTTCTCTGCCTTGACTTCTCATAAGGCGAGCCAACCCCTCCACGTCATCAGCCGGGTAAAGATCAATATCGGCGTCCATGGCGTCTTGGGAGTCATCAACTCCGTAGGCCATTGGCTCGCGACCTCGAGGTGACATAAATCTAAGACCTGCTGCATCATCTTCCCCGCCGCCGTCATCATAGAACTCAGACCGAGGTCCGTCTAGCTCGTAATTGATTCTCATTGCTTCTTGAATGAGAGCTCTTAATTGTTTTCTGTTCATCTTTGACATTGTGTGTTTCCTTCGTGTTTATTGAGCTCTAAGTGCATCGGCGATATAACCTTCAATATCTACCATCAGCTCATAGAAGTCGTCCGGACTTGATACGTCCTGTAAGCTTAAAATTGCAGATCTTGCTTCTTGTGACTCAAAGCCCTCCACGGCCATGTCATCTAAAACTTTTAAAAGTCCATCGATTATGTAATCGCCGGCGGGGAAAGTCGCCTTATCTGCAATTGCTCTTTGTTGCCGCATGCCTTGACCGTATGACGGGTTAAGCGGATTTCCCATTTCTTTTAAGATCATCTGTCTTAGCTGTCTACGTGTGATCTTCATAATGCCTCCTTTAATCTCTTCTTGGTAGGGAGACAGGGCCGTCGCCTGCCTCTTCAAAAGCGTCAAGCTGTGTCTGCAAAAAATCCAGCTTGTCCTCAACGGGGTATATCTCGGCGCGTTTGGCATCACCGTATCTTGATTGGATTTCCATGGCGCCGTAAGGGTCGCCGGTAAAAGCTTCTGCGTCCCGCGCTTGCTTGTTGATGTCGTCCATTTCTGCCTGCAGCCGGCGCATCTCTGCTTCCAAGCGCCCCATTTTTGCACGAATGCCTGCCACGTGGTCAGACCGCGATTCAGATATGCTAGATACGGACTCGTTTATAATGCTTCTTAGCTCTTTACGTGTGATTTTCACCTGTAACTCCTTGTACTCTATTACATATACTGAAGAAAATAAAAGTTTACCCAAAAGATTTCTTTTGATTACTTCATTTCAATACGGGGCAAGGGCTTGATCTCTCCTTTGGAATTATCATCACAATAACCAGTCAGGACAACGCTTTTTAAATCCCAACAGACGAAGAAGCCACGCACAAAACAACCATGAATATCCAGATTCTTTATCCAAGGCTTGTTGGCGATGTCTTCCATGAGTTGATCGTTGCCGACGTCGTCCTCTTCATTGTACATGTCGACATCCTCGGAAAATTCCCTTACAGTCTTTTTGTTTGTCACACGTATCGGCTCACCGCCTGGTGGTCGCCGTGTGTAGGAAGTTTCTACGAGAAAAGTTTCTGGTCCAATGCCCAGAGCCGCAAATTGGTCTATAAGTCTGTACTTTTCTCCTTTTACTTCTTTTGCCTTTTCGTAGTCAAAGACAAGATACCTGGTAAAATCTTTGATTTCAAATTCTAAAGCGTAGTTTCCGTAGTCTCCGGCATTAGAATTCGATAAATCTCTAAACTGATTTGCGTCAACTCCGTACATACCTTTGCCGTACCTGAGAGTATCACCCGGGATAAAACCATTTTTCATAATTGCCTTGACTCTGTCAAGGACCAATTCTTTTGGCATCTCGTAACGTTGACCTTTCTGGACATGTCTATCTTTTCCAAACATGTGATAGACTTTTATCTTGCCTGACACCGGGTCTATGATTTCATTAATGAGTCGTCTAAGGTAAGTTCTGCTAATTTTCATAATTTTCTCTTTCTATTACATATTCTGATAAAAGTGAAAGTTTGCCCAATTTTCTCCAGAAATTTTTGTCCCGAAAATGAAAATGCGCGGCGTGAGCCGCGCAGTTTTTGATACTTGCCTTTTTAAATTAGAGCATGTCTTCGATTTGAGAAAGAACTCTTCTAACGCTATCCGGACTACGCGAAGCGTTTCCATGATACAGTTCTTCCATTAAAATTCCGACTAGTTTAACCATGGGATCGCCAGATAACTGCAGTCTCATGTACGCATCTGTATCTATTTCTGGTGCGCCTTCCCCTGGAGCACCGGCTCCAACTGCCTGCTCAAGTATCATCTGTCTTAATGCTTTTCTGCTCATCTTTGCCATTTTTGCCATTTTTTATCTCCTTAAGATGTGATCTTTATTACATATACTGATAAAAGTGAAAGTTTACCGATTTTCTCCGGAAATTTTTGTGTGAAAATGAGATTTAGCCATTTGCAGTTGCCCATATTTTTAGGTATGTGTGGAACTGTATGTGGTGACCCGCATGTTTAGGTAAAGTTAATGAAAAAGTCAGGAGTAGTTTAAGAGCACTAAGGGGGGTCCCACCCCGTAGGGGGTCCCCGGTGGGCTGGCGGGGGCCCAGGGCGCGCGGGGGGCCCGCCCCCCGGCCCTTTTGCACCTCTGGAGGTAGCGCCCTCGAGGGGCTCCG
>Ga0115545_1001321_pt1 | contig 12911 bp, 18 predicted proteins | sample COGITO_mtgs_1003_FD_87188 | JGI IMG/M metagenome (GOLD analysis project Ga0115545, IMG submission 87188) | Pelagic marine microbial communities from North Sea - COGITO_mtgs_100330 | ecosystem: Environmental > Aquatic > Marine > Epipelagic | place: Germany:Helgoland, sampling site Kabeltonne...
ATAACAGAGACACCACTCATGGTATTATTACCTCTTGCTCGTAACATATTGTCGTTCCACTGTGGCATAATATAAGTATCAAATGTTTTACCATCATCTCTTGTATGATTGGTACCACAGACCAACCACATCTTATCAGAATTCATTAAGGCATTATAAGTTTTCTCTAGTGCATCACTTGTATAGAAGTAATCATCCATATACATCATCTTAACAACTTTACCTCTAGTAAAGTCCATTCCAACATTTTTATTGGATGCTGCATTACCTCTATCTACTTCATTTCTATAGTAAAGTATATCAAGATCAAAAATGTTATCATAACAGAACTCTTCAATGTCAGTGTTGACACTGTGGTCTGGAATGATAACTTCTACTTCTTTAAGTGTTTGTTGTGAGATGGTTCTAAACATATCAGAAAGGTATCTGACACCCTTACCACCATACTCATAACAAGGGATGACTACTGATACCTTTATTTCCATACCTTCACACCAGCACTGATACCATCTTCAACGATTTCGAAGTTGTATCCGTGTTTGGTAATCCATTCTCTAAATGCTTTCCGTTCATGGTGATCATAGTCAGGCTCATGACCATGCCAGTCATCAAAACGGAAGTAGAGTTTATCCCACTCACACTTATCGATAAACTTGAATGCTGATACTGTGGGTTCGTAGATGTCTAGGTCAATATGAATTGCACCAACCTTACCAATACCAAAGTCAGATGGTTCTTTCTCTACCATCTCATGAACATCTTCAACAAAGATTTTGATATTAGGTGATACAGAACACTTTCTCTTAACATCTTCTACAGTTTTGGGAATCCAAGTATAAGATGGGTCACCAATACGGAATGCACCTTCTGCCCAACCAGCATATGATGGTGTTGGTTGTTGTGTGACTTCCAGACCTTTGAAGTGATCGAAACCAAAGACCTTACGGGATGGGTTCTTCTGTCCAATAGGGAGGAGTGTACCACCACTACAGACACCGAACTCTAGAATATCTCCTTCTCCTCCAAACTCATCCACATTCTCCGCAAAGGTAATGTGATTGAGAGTGTATGCTGCTGTGTTATTGTCAGTTCTTTTTGGACCTTCAGGGAACACATTGTCTACCTCCACAAAGGAGGGAGCATTATAAACAAATGACATAGTAATAACAAATCTGTAGTATTTATCGGGGGTTGTAACCCTCCACGGTGACACCAGGTGGAAGATTATTGTGGAACCCAAAGGGAATTATACCTTGGTTCTCAGGGACAGGGGACTCATACGAAAAGTATTTGGCTACCTCTACTGGAGCTATCTTACACCCATTCATCTCATAAAGGTGTTTGTTGTGGACACATATATTACCGTCCTCGTTCGTGTTTTTACCACCAAACATCTTATAGAAGTCCTTTGCAACTTCGGCAACTCTGAATGGTATCCATTGTGTTCGTGGAACTTCTAAAAGTTTCTTTGACCTGAAAGAGAATCCACCATTACCTACTCTTTGATGTTCTCCATAGGGAGTGATGTATGCTCTGTCTCTGATTGGCCATGGGGCTCCGATATAGTCATACGAGAAAAACTCCTCCCTCCAAGCATCAGGATTAATAATAAAAGCATGATCCTGGACGAGGAGGCAAAACTCTGTATCAATGTGTTTGTGAAGGTGGTAAAGAATGTAGTAATTGTATTCATCAATATTAGTAAGTGGTTTGACTTGTTCTTCTACTAAAATACCATCAGATGCACATTCGTCCTTGTATTTCTCAACGTAGTTGGGGGTGGTAACTAACTTAACCTCCCCAAAGTTTGCTACGTTCTTACAAGTGTGAAGTGCATTGATGGTTTCTTCTATTCGATTTGTATTGTCAATCGCAAAGCATGTAACTCTGGATAGATCAAGCATTTTTAAAATCCTCTACGACTGTTTCAATGTAGTCTATCATATCATCAGTAATGACTGGTGAACAACCCAAGAAGAATACTGTGTTAAGAACCTTATTGGCTTCAGGATACTTCATGGCATCATCAAGATGTGAGTAACCAGGGTGAAGAAGAATGTTGCCTGCAAAGTAATTACGTGTCTGTACTTTGTTCTTCTCAAGGTGTGCAACAAGAGAGTGTTTCAGTTTCTTATTGTCACATACAATAGGTACACCAAACCAACTAGTCTCACTATCATCACGTTCGTTAACAACACGACAACCATCAATGGTCTCAATGATACTTTGAATACGATCTTTGTTCTTCCTTCTCAGTCTATGAATGTCATCAAACTTCAGAAGTTGAACTGACCCAACTGCACCTTGCATGTCAAGTGGTTTCAAGTTGTAACCCATCTGGGAGAACACATACTTGTGGTCAACAATGTCTTCGTAACCATCCAACCAAGTATCAAAACGACGGCCACAGACACCGTTAGAGAGTAGGTTCTGTTGACCTACACAATAACAACCACGACCCCACCAAGCAAAACTACGAGCAAGATCAATGATTGCTTTGTTGTTTGATGACACCATACCACCTTCAATGGTACAGATATGATGTGCAGGATAGAACGAACACGATGCAGCCACTGCGTGTTTGGTGAGATAGTCACCTTTATATCTACTCCCAAGACTGTCACAGTTGTCTGCAATGATATGAATATCTTTACTCTTACAAAGTTCTACCAATCTATCCATGTCATACGCATTACCTAGAACAGGTGAGGAGAATACTGCACGAGTTCTTTCAGTAATCTTCTCTTCTACCTGATCCATATTCCAGTTCAGGTCATCCCAGTTGATGTCAACGAAGACTGGCTTCAGACCAGCCTGAACCACCGGTGCAATGGTAGTTGCAAAACCACAAGAACATACAATAATCTCATCACCATCTTCCCACCCATAGTATTTTTTCAGGGCAGCAATCATTACTAGGTTGGCTGATGAACCAGAGTTCACCATTACCGAATGATCAAACTCAAACCTATTAGAGAATTCTTTCTCAAATTTATTTACCTTCTCACCAGAAGACAACCACTTACCTTTCATTACAGCGTAGATAAGTTCTTGTGCTTCTAGATCATTCCAATATGGTCCAGAGTAATATACATTGTTACCTGGCTTCCAATCTTTGTTAGCCATGAAGGGAAACACATTATCATCCATCTCCTTAGCGGATTGAATGAAGTTCTCAATCAATTGATACATGATACTCTCTGTCTTTAGTGATTATAATATGGAGTCTTGAGTCTGTAAAGGTCATACTCCCTTTGACAATCAGGACCACTGAAGAGTTTACCCTCTCCATCAATGTAATCCCAATCTTTGACGATCATATCGTCACCTCTCCACCAACCGTTAGAGGTTTTATGGTCAAACCAGTACTTGGGTGCAATGACCTTGGGTGCGACATTAGATGTCCATACTGGCCAGAAGGAAAATGTTGATGCCGACATAATGACGTTCCTAGCATTATGTAGAATAGAATAATCAACACCAATATTACCTCCTTTGTATTTAAAGAAACCTGTTCCTTGTTCAATGTCTTCTTGTTCCTTGAGTGTAGTGGCACCTACAACTTCTGCCCATGGAATAAACTTGTTTGCATTCTCTGGATCGTCAGTCACAACTACAAACTTCATGTTTGGATTGTGTTCTAACATTCTATCACGAGCATTCTCGTAAAACTTTGGTTCTAACCATGATGCAGTAATCAAATACTCACCACCACGGAAGTGAATGACACAAATATCTTCATCAGAATACTCAGTGACATTTACATTATGAGATAACCACTGACGAATATCATCCTTACGGTCATTGATATACTCTAAACACTGAAAGAGACCATCAATCTTTGAGTTATCAGGAAGATTATTCCATAGACCAGGATCAAAAAAGATACCACTATGACCACATTGTGGAAGAGGATCATTCCTCTCACGAATGTAATAGTTGATACCATCAGGTAATGATTCAGGTGGTTGTCCTTCTCTGGGTGTATGACCACCAGTTACTTCTTCACCATAATCAAAGTCAGGCATAAACTTACGTGCCTTGAATGGAGTACTTTTCTTTACACCCCACTTATATCCATGTCTATGTGCAAGGATTCTAGATACAACAAGGTTCCAGATCTGGTTCCCCAGTCCAGAACCCCTATAGATTTCGGTTACAATCATTTGATCAAATAAGAATACTTCTCTTGGTTGTCAATGAGATACTGTGGGAACCTATCAGTATCAAAGTGAGTAATACAATATGATGCATTGTCTTGACCCAGTGGTGACCGACCATCTTTCAATCTCTGTTCGAGTTCACCAATCAGTTTTTCATTGTTGAGTTCAGTGTGTGCAGAAGACTTGATCTTCTTCATCACTCTCTCGTACATAGTACACTCTTCATCACTACCAACTGTACTCCAATGCCAACCACCAGGATAGATTCTTAGATTCTTCTCTTGAGGAAGTTCACGTCTAATGTTAGTCAAAGAATACTTACTTAGTGTGGCAAAGTCACACATCTTGGTACCAATCCAACGTGGACCTTCTTCTTCATAAGAGAAGTCTTGTGTCTGGGAGGTAATAGTACCCGTAGTTTCAAACCAATTCAATGCAGCTTGGTAGTTATCCTGTGCAAAGTTATATACCGTACCAGGTTCATAGAAGTCTTTGATCTGTTCAATGACTTCTGGGTTAGGTACTTCATCTAGATCAGACCAGATGATTACATCTTCATCAGAACAATGTTCCTTAAGAACATCAAGGATACTATCTTTATAAAAAGTATCTCTCATGAAAGATTCTTTCTTCACATTATACTTTACACCTTGTTCATGAAGTTGTTCAGATGTTGGTTCTTCAATCTTAGTATAAATGATCTTATCTTTAAACTTCTTGAACCTCTTATCAGTTTTCTTAAAAACAAACCCTTTGTCTTCACCAGAGAATGTCTTACCACCCTCACTGAATACGAAGTAATCCACATAAGGATCAAGAAGATTCATACGAATCTCCAATAGATCTAGTTCATAACCAAACAAAAATACATCAAATACTTTCATCTCAACCTCTCAGTTTAAACAATACATCACCACCTTCCACATCATTGTATGGCCAGTTATGTTCCATATCATACCCAACCAGAAGATCAGTAATTGTCTGAAGATTAGTAGCACCTTCATACATTTCTTCTTCGTGATACTCAGTGTAGATATAATCAATCTTACCGATCATATTCTGTGCACCACGGAACACTTCCTTCTCTGCACCTTGAACATCCATCCACATAAAGTCGATATGTTTAATGTCATTCTCATCACAGAATGAATCAATACTACGAGTTACAACTTCAATCTTCTCATCATACTGAATCATTGGCCAACGGTTCCCATACTTAGGACTATTGACAATGGTCTTTGGTTCGTAAATTGAACCAGAATAACGACCCCAGTCTGTACCACCACCAGGACCATTCACATTTCTACTTCTAGTAAAGGTAGTTTTACCATCTTGTGCGGCAATTGCAGCAGAAGTAAAAGTATGACGACTATCAGACCTTAGTTTTGAATTCGAGTTACCTTTAACATCTACACCACCATCTTCAGACATTGCTTTGATGTTGGTGGGGTCAGGATCAAACGTATAGATCTTGAGATTAGTCCCAAACTTACTGAGGAACTGTCTAGTATCAGTTCCGTCAGCACAACCAACTTCAAAGATTACAACCTGATCACGACTACCTACTAGTTCGTGAATTCTATCAACTGAGATTCCCATTGTCCTTTTCCTCGATTTGTGTACAGATCCATTCGTATGTTTTACGGATACCCTCTTCAAGACTTTGAGAGTAATCCCATCCAAGTTCCTCACGAATGAGATCATTGTTAGAGTTACGACCACGGACACCCAAAGGTGCATCCAATTTGTAAATCTTTCTAACTACTTTATTAGAAATCTTAGCAGCAGTCTCTACCAGTTGATTGATAGTGACCATCTCTTCAGAACCAATGTTAACTGGTCCGATGAAGTCCGAATCCATCAGTCGTCGAGTTGCTTCAATGCATTCGTCAATATACAAGAAGGAACGAGTTTGTAAGCCATCTCCCCACACCTCGATACCTCCACCGACGTTCGGGAGGTAAGCAACTTTACGGCAGATTGCAGCTGGTGCTTTCTCTCTTCCACCGTCCCAGGTTCCTTCAGGTCCGAAGATATTGTGATACCTAGCAACCCGAACAGGGATCCCATGGTTACGATTGTAAGTAAGGTAGAGACGCTCAGAGAAGAGTTTCTCCCATCCATATTCTGAGTCTGGTGCTGCGGGATATGCTGATGATTCACGACAGTCAGGATTATCAGGATCAAGTTGATTGTGTTCTGGATACATGCATGCAGAACCAGAGTAGAAGATCTTAGTCTGATTTACATACTCATCCAGATTAAGTAGATGTTGTTCTTCAAGTACATTCAGATTGATAGTCACAGAGTTATGCATGATGTCTGCATCATTCTCACCAGTGAATACAAATCCTGCGCCACCCATGTCAGCAGCAAACTGATAGATCTCATCAAAGGGTGAAAGAAACTTATCTGCAACCGATGCATAGAACCCACCGTTGACGCCAGTGGTACGAATACAACGACGGACAAAACTTCTATCTCTCAAGTCACCTTGAATGAATTCGTTTGCTTCAGTCTCAGAATACTCCGGTCTCTTTAGATCAACACCACGAACCCAGTAACCTTCTGATCGTAGTCTCTTCACCATATGACTACCAATAAACCCACCCGCACCTAGTACTAGTGCGGTTTTCTTAAATTCAGACATACATTTAATTTGTTACTTACTATTTATTTTACCCAAAAATTGTTCTGTAGTCAATATGCTTTACACATCATTTCGACTCCAGTATCAATTGTGAGGTTTGGAACATGACCATAGAATGAAAGTTTATCTATATTCATTGTAAAGTTTTTAATCTGTAGATACTTCTGTTCCTCAGGTATCTCTACACTAATCAACTCACTATTACTCCTAACATAGTCTTTTGCAAACTCGATAACTTCTCTGAATGAACGAGACACACCAGTACCAACGTTATAGATTTGATTGGTAAATGATGTCTCCATCAATAAGTTCATTGCACTACACACATCTTCGACATGCATGTAGTCTTTGACATAGTTACCACCATCATACAATACAATATAGTCATCATTCTTCAGACGACGGATCATATAACCTAGAACATTCTTACCTTGTGATACTGTTGGATCAATACCAAAGACATTACCAATTCTAAAGATACGATACTTGACACCAAAGGTCTCGCAATAAGAGACCAGAAGTTGTTCTGCGCATCTTTTAGTAATAGAATAGAACCCAGTTGGATTACAACAGTCAGTCTCTTTAGCATCTAGAATATCATTACCATAAACAAACCCTGAACTTACAAAGTTGATTACAGTATCAGTTCTCTTACAATGTGATAAGAATTCAGTAAAGATTTTTAGATTGACATCGATATCAACCTGCAGATCCTGAAAGACATTCTGATTAGTTGTTGTACTGATAAAATACAACACATTCTTGGTGTCAAAATGTCTTTGACCACGAGGAATGATTACATTACCGGGGTACATTCGTTCATATGTTGAACCAATATATCCAGTTCCTCCAAATAAAGAAAGGTCAGTCATACTTTTCACACTCACTCATAGTCTTACCTAGTTTATCTTTGTCCGAAAGGATTGGTGTTGGTGTTGGCCATTGAATACCAAGGTCTTTATCATTCCACAGAAGAGTTCTATCATACTCTTTGTAGTAATAGTCAGTAGTTTTATATGCAACATGACAGTTGTCTAGCATACAATAAAACCCATGAGCAAACCCTGGCGGAACCCATAACATGACTTCTGGTGAGTACAAATCAATTGAATACGACTCACCAAAGGTCTCTGAGGACTCTCTCAAGTCTACTATGACATCCAGAATCCGTCCAGACATACACCGAACAAGTTTACCTTGTGGTTTCTCTACCTGATAGTGAAGTCCTCTGAGGACATTTACTGTAGAGTTGGAGTGATTGTCTTGAACAAATTCACCATCTAACCCAATCTCTTTAAATGATTTGGAGTTGTAAGACTCTAGAAAGAATCCTCTATTATCTTTATACTTATCTACTTGAATAACAAATGCATCCTTGAGAGGAGTATCAGTTCTGTTCATAATAATATTTGATAGTTTTTAAGAGACCTTCTTCGATATGTGTCGATACAGTCCAAGGTGTTTCAGTTGTGATCTTATCATTGGATGTTGAATATCTTTGATCATGTCCAAGTCTATCTTCAACAAAGTTAATATTTGGTTCTTCCTTCATTAGTTTAGCAATCATATGAACAAGTTCAATGTTCTCAAGTTCACATTCACCTCCAATATTATATCTCTGTCCCAATCTACCTACTTCCCAAAGTTCTATAAGAGCCTTACAGTGGTCGTCAACATAGATCCAATCACGAACTTGTGTTCCAGAACCATATACATCAACAGGTTTACCATCCATGATGCTCAGAATAGTTTTAGGTATCATCTTTTCTGAATGTTGTCTTGGTCCATAGTTATTAGAACAATTGGTAATAATTGTTGGTAATCCATAAGTATTGTAGTATGCCATTACGAAATGATCACTGGCTGCTTTAGAAGCAGAATATGGATTTCTTGGGTTGTATTGAGAGGTTTCACTAAAAGAGCCAGACGAAATAGATCCAAATACCTCATCAGTAGAAATATGCATAAACCTGTCTACATCATTTTCTAATGCACATTGAAGAAGATTAACAGTCCCTAAAACATTGGATTGTACAAAAGGTTTGCAATTAATGATTGAGTTGTCTACATGACTTTCTGCAGCAAGATGAAAGACTTGTTCGATATTCTCTTGTTCAAATACATATTGAATTGCTTCGGCATCACTAAGATCTGTTCTATAAAATTTTACATAGTCTGGAAGATTTCTTTCATCAGATGCATAAGAAAGTTTATCGACACATATCACTTCCGTATCTTCTTGTTCAAGATGACGAAGAAGATTACTTCCAATAAATCCTGCACCACCTGTAACTAAAATACTCATTGGTCCTCATACTTAGTAAGAAGTTCTGGCGAGTATTGTTCTAACACTTTACCAGGAACTAGTTCGGTTCTTTTTGCATTCTCCAAAGTGTAAACTCTATTTCTAAGTTCAGTCGAAGAATACTTATGTCGTCTTAAATGATAGTGTAGTTCAATATTATTATCGATACAATACTGTTTTCCTGTAAAATCTCTATCTTTATACTCTTCACTCAAGAATCTAATGTCAAGTGTTTGAGTTTTTATAAGATTAATAAGATCATCCTCGGTTTCATATATTAGAATCTCATCAACATACTTACAACCTTGGAGTTGTACATACCTCTCGTACACACTCTGGGTGGGTTTGTTTTTGATACCAGGTCTATCAATAGTAGGATCAACCTGAAGAGCAACTACAAGATAATCACATAGTTCTTTTTCCATCTTCAACATTGTTACATGTCCTGCATGGAACAAGTCAAAGGAACTACAGTTAAAACCAATCTTCATATGAATAATTATAATATCCCTCTATGTATTGTATTAAAAAAGGAGGCCTTTGTCAAGACCTCCTAGTATAGGGTTTATGCCGCGCCACTTGCTCTTTAGAGAAGCAAGAAACTCATATCAAAGTTTGCCTTTAGAAAGTTTTTCAATGTTAAGACTAGGTGTCTGTTTTAGAATACTAAGTAGTAGTTCTACTTTGGCTTCTAGATCACCACTAACCGGAGCAGGAGCAGTTACGGCAGGGGCGGAATTCTTTTTTTGAACTTCTTCCCCAACCTTTTTGATACCAGCTTCAAGAGCTTGAAGTCTGGTCTCTACTTCCTGGTCGTACTGAGACATATATGCCCCAGTATCTGATGTTTTTCTACTAGACATAATCGAAATACAAATCTGTTCTATTTATTATTATCTAGAAACTCTGTCCATTATATAACAAGGAACACCATCTGGATCTAACCATTTAGTATATTCAAAGTCTTCCATTGCGGTCAACATTTGCATTTGATTATCACACAGATACATATCCATGTAACGTTTACTCCAACTGTCTGCCTTTTGAATTCGATAGTCGGGCATACCATTGATTTCCAATGTACCACACTCAACGTATCGATAAGGAAAATGTTCTAGAAGAACTTTCATCAACCGACTTCCACACTTTCAAGGTCTTCTGCAATACAATCGATGAGAATGTCATAATCATCGAGAGGATCACCAGAAAAAGTGACGCCATCATTCTCATAAAATTTACGAATTTTTTTATAAAGTTTTGGATTCTTTACGTCAAGGAAGAATTCTCCATTGGCTGCAGACCGGAGAGTTGTGATGTCTTTTTTGAACTTAGAAGTAATAGTCATTGTCTTTCGTGTTGACCTTAGTAGTATAAGGGTTTTGACCGTATGAGTCAAGAGGACAGTCTGCGAACTGACCTCAATGCTTCTTGTGAGGATCGAACTCACCTTAGACAAATTATGAGTTTGTTGCATTCACCAGATTGCTAAAGAAGCAAATAAAAACCTAAGGGGCTTCGTTATTATGCTCTGTGTATATTCGCAGAGTCTCATCATCAGCAGGCATCATTACAGCAGCCTGTCCGTTCTCATTGACTATACCAAAAGTCTCCCCATTCTCTACCCTTTCCATCAACTCATCCCAACGATCTTGATACTCTTTTACCGTAAAGACTTCCATCATCTCATTTGTAGTTGATTTATTTATTGTACTGTTACCTGACTTCAAAGTCAAGTCTCTAGAAAAGTATATGCCAATGACAGTCTGGGTTTTGATGTTAAGTTATTGGGTGCAAAACCTGTATGATCATTCGTACAATCAAATAAACATCCGTTATTAGGAATATATGGGACATAAACATACTCGTCTCCTACATTACAACAGAACTCTCCACCCCATATGGTGTTCCAATTTGATTGACAAAATATCACAAACGTCCATAGTGAATCAGATGGATTAACTAATGGACCATCTTTATGGAAGATAGACTGCATACCAGAATATTGAATGTTGGTATTTACTTTAATCAGTTTTAATTTTTGTCTTAGATGTTTCTCAACTTTAAGTTTTACATACATTCCTATGTCAATGAGAACCAGATTATCACCCATGAAACTAGAACTTTTTACTAGTTTACCTCGAATAGAACTATTACCGTCATCATATGACGATTCTTTATCAAAGATCCAATGGTTGTTTATAGGATTAAACTCATCACCAACTCGTAAAAACATCTCCGTGGGAAAAACATTCTTCACATGAAAGACGTTCTTATGTAATTCCTCAAATATCATCTCACTTCAAAGTCAATCCTCTTTACCTTACGTCTACGTCTTTGTTCCTGATACATCAAGTCTGCTGCGGTCAATATATTATGACTATCATCAAGTTTATTGTTTGATACAATCAATACTTTAGATAAATCAACAGCAGAAATCTTATCATCAGTGAGTGTGGTGTTATTAGGACAACCACATGTCTGAGTCTTTGGAGAACTCGTAAGTTCCGTATTACAATTTTTGCATCTGATAACTAACATGATTCATTAGATTGATACGACATGCTCGAAGAGGAGATCGAACCCCGACAATCTCCGTGTAAAGGAGGTGCTCTACCCCTGAGCTATTCGAGCTAACTGGCCCACTAGGACTCGAACCTAGGACATTCTGATTAACAGTCAGACGCTTCTACCAACTGAGCTATAGGCCAATGGCAGGCTCACTAGGAATCGAACCTAGAATAACGCTTTAGAAGAGCGTAGTTATATCCGTTTAACTATGAGCCCATGAGGTAGTTCCTATCGCCTCTAACCCTGAACTACCAAGGGGGTCACAGCAGTGGTCTCTCAACCACCTTTATAGTATAAGGTAAACCCTGACTGGTGTCAAGGGTCTTAGTACAATGGAACGAAAATGACCTGAGTGTATCTCATTTCGTTCTTGAACTGATTTGTTGGTGTGTGTTGTCCGTGAGGAAACTGAGAGTCAAAAAGAACTGCACGATTCTTTTTACCCTGTACACTATGTATCTGTTTAACTTCAGATTTTTTACACCGAATGTTTGTTTTTACACCAGGTGGAACATCATAGAAGTTCATTCCTTCACCTTCCTCATAGTGTTCATTTAGAAAAACCACAATCGCAACTTGACCTGTAGCAGAAATACCATCCCGCGGAAGAATGTCATGGTCGTCTCGATGACACCCATACCAGTTTTCCTTTAGAAATGGTTCAAAGTCTTCAGTATATGAGAAACAATTTACAACAAATTCTTTATTGATATTCATTCTTTCTGGAGGAAACTCAATGATATTTGACACCAATATACGTAATGACCCATCAAATGCATAGGGAAGTGTTGTCCCACGCATATTTGATTTGTATACTTTTCTTGCATCAATAAAAGTTTTGTTATTATCTGGTTGTTCCCAGATTAAACTTATAGGCATTTTTGGAAGTTGTGCCGTAACTCCATCTATGTCCTTATAAAAGTTATCAATCGTTGTTATCTTAGCAATCTCTGTATCAATTGTAGTAATTATTGGGTCTTCGTTTATTTCAAAAACATTATTGTCAAATACTAAAGAATTGTCTACAAGCATATGTTATACCAATACCATTTTTTTAGTGTAGTCATATGCGTAAAGTTCTCTATTACCTTTAATACCCCATCCTAACCAGTAGTATGCAGGTCTCATGTAATAAGATACTGTTTGTCCACCACCCTCAAATTGTGGAAGTACACGTTGAAAGATAGGTTCATTAATCATCCAACGAACTTGACAATCTATTTCA
>Ga0115545_1001325_pt1 | contig 12873 bp, 10 predicted proteins | sample COGITO_mtgs_1003_FD_87188 | JGI IMG/M metagenome (GOLD analysis project Ga0115545, IMG submission 87188) | Pelagic marine microbial communities from North Sea - COGITO_mtgs_100330 | ecosystem: Environmental > Aquatic > Marine > Epipelagic | place: Germany:Helgoland, sampling site Kabeltonne...
GAATACGAATTTCAGCTGGCCAACATGAATCGGGTCTTGGCACCGGATTTAGAGAGCATGTTTCTGACCCCCTCGGAACAATACTCCTTTATTTCGTCAACCTTTGTCCGCGAAATTTCGCTGCTCAAGGGCGATGTGTCGAAAATGGTTCACCCCATAGTGCAGGCAGCCTTAAACAAACGTTTCGGCCGCTGATCGTCTGCGCACTGAGCCGGCCTTGGTTGAAAACTCTCGGAGGAGATCTGCGTTATGGCGCTGTTAATTACCGATGAATGCATCAACTGTGATGTTTGCGAGCCGGAGTGCCCGAATAACGCCATCTCGGAGGGTGAGGAGATCTATGTGATCGATCCGGCCCTCTGTACCGAATGCATCGGCCATTACGACGAGCCACAGTGCCAGCAAGTTTGCCCAGTCGACTGCATCCCGCTCGATCCACAGCACGTTGAGTCCAGCGAGCAGCTGCAAGACAAGTACACCCGCATTACCGCGATACCCGCCTAGCCCTTTTCGATTGCTCGCCTCGAGCTTAGATTCTTGCATCGGCCGTTGCCTGACCAATCGGTCATAAAATAGATTGGACTGCACTCGGCCGCGTGCTAGCCTTGGACACCGGAGTTATCGATTGCCTACCAACATCCGGAGCCGCTATGCACGTTGAAAATGATATTAAGCTGGGTTTTAAAGATGTCATGATCCGCCCCAAACGGTCGACCTTAAAATCCCGTTCCCAAGTCTCGCTCGAGCGCACCTTCACCTTCCTGAACAGTAAAAAGACCTGGACCGGCGTGCCCATTATCGCCGCCAATATGGATACGGTTGGGACCTTTGCCGCGGCCTTGGTACTGGCCGAGTTCCGGATGCTCACGGCAGTGCATAAGCACTATTCGGTTGAGCAATGGCAGGATTTTCTGCACGACATTGACCCGGCCGTGTTGCCCCATATTATGGTTAGCAGCGGCACCTCCGATGCCGACTTGAATAAGTTACGCGCGATATTGGCACTGCACAGTGGCCTTGAGTTTCTCTGCATCGATGTGGCCAATGGCTATTCCGAGCACTTCGTGACGTTTTTGCGTCGGGTGCGCGCCGAATACGCCGACCTAACCATCGTCGCGGGTAACGTGGTCACCGGTGAAATGACCGAAGAGCTGCTCTTATCTGGCGCGGATATCGTTAAGGCCGGGATCGGCCCTGGCTCGGTCTGCACCACCCGGGTTAAAACCGGTGTTGGTTATCCTCAGGTGTCCGCGGTGATTGAATGCTCGGATGCGGCCCACGGTCTCAATGGACACGTCATTTCCGACGGCGGCTGTACCTGCCCGGGCGATGTCTCCAAGGCCTTCGGCGCCGGTGCCGACTTTGTTATGCTCGGTGGCCTGTTGGCCGGACATGATGAAAGTGGCGGCGATCTGGTTGAACAAGACGGTCGTCAATATCGTCTCTTCTATGGCATGAGTTCCGATACGGCGATGGACAAGTACCATGGCGGAGTGGCGAATTACCGAGCCAGCGAAGGCAAGACGGTGAAGATTCCCTATCGCGGTCCACTGGCCGTGACCATGCTCGATATACAGGGCGGTGTGCGCTCAACCTGCACCTATGTCGGGGCTGCCGCGTTACGCGAGCTGTCCAAGCGGACCACCTTTATCCGCGTTCAGGAGCAGGAAAATCGACTCTTCAATAGTTAATTGTCGCGCTCAGTGCGGTGCTTTGGTCAACGTCTTGAGGGTGTGGGCACCGCCCACCACCCGACTCAGGGTAGTCAGAACACAGAGCCCAAAAAACACCCAAGCCAGGGTCGGGAAGGCGTTTGGCAACAGGCACATCAGGACAAAAAAACCTATCGTCTCAGTACCTTCCGCAATGCCGGTGAGATAGTAAAAGCCTTTGTTGGGGTAACGCATCGAGTGCAGCGCAAAGCGCTCGGCAAACACCGCGAAGGCCAAAAAACTTGAGCCGGTGCCGACAAAGGCAAAGATTAGGCCGGCTGCCGGCAAAGCATTGCGTCCCGGATCGGCCAAGGCGAAACCAAATATCACCGCCGAGTAAAAGATAAAATCGAGCACTACATCGAGATAGGCGCCTCGCTCAGTAGCTTGAGTAAGGCGCGCCACCGCGCCATCCAAGCCATCCAAGATTCGATTCAGGCCGATAGCCAGCAACGCCGCGGTAAAATGGCCGGTCGCCAAGGCTGGCAGCGCGAGCATACCGATGGCAAAGCCGAGCAGCGTCACGTGGTCGGCTGTCACGCCAACGCGCACTGTGTACCGGGCCATTCTAAGCAGCGGAGGTCGCACCAGCCTTAAGGTTAAGCGATCAAGCATCGGGTGCCTCCAAGTCAACTATTCGACTGCCATCGGGTATGTCCTCCGGGTCATGGGTCACCAAGACCACAGGAATATGTTGATGCCCTAACTGTTCAAAAACCCACGCGCGAAACTGCCCGCGTAGGGCACGATCCAGCTTTGAAAAGGGTTCATCGAGCAGCATCAGTTTGGGTTCTGACAAGAGCGTGCGCAACAGACTGATCCGCGCCCGCTGGCCGCCGGACAGGGTGGCGATATCGCGCAAGGCATAAGAGCCGAGGCCGGATTCGCTCAAGGCGTCCTGGATACGAGCGGCTTTCTCGCCGCGTGAAAAATGCGCCGGCAGGCCAAAGAGGAGATTCTCAAAAACATTAAGATGTGGAAACAACAGATCGTCTTGAAATAGGATACCGACCTGACGGCGCTCGATCGGCACGGTGCGCAAAGAATTGCCGTTGAGCAGAATTTCCCCACTACTTTTGAATGCCGAGGTCAAAATACCGGAAATATCGGCCAGCAGGGTCGACTTGCCCGAGCCACTAATGCCGGTTATGGCGCCAATCTCACCCGCTGCAACGGTTAGGCTGAAGGCCTTAAAGAGCGGCTGTTGGTGCCGGCACAGTTGATAATTTTGCAATTGCATACTCATAGGCTTAACTCACGGTCTGGCTCATCGCGCGACGATGTCGAAAGCGATAAGCGGGAATCAGCGTGGCCAGCGCAAAGACAATTAGCGGTAACAGCTGCTGCCACAGGGCCATTACCGCCATCAGCCGACGGTCACTGCCCGAGGCTAGGGCAACGGCCTCTGTGGTCAGGGTGGCAAAGCGACCGGCACCGACAAAGATCGTCGGCAGGTACTGGGCGATCGATACGGCAAAGCCGGTGGCGAAGGCGTATAGAATCGGGCGCAGTAAGATTATCAGTTTGATGCGCCAAAAGCTGTGCGCGCGCCGACCGGTTAAGGACAGCGCTAGCCAGCTGAAGCGATCATCAAACTGTCGATAGGGTCCGCTTAGGGTCAAAAATACATAGGGCACCACAAAGACTAGATGGGACCAGAGCAATGCGACAAAGGTACCGTCCAGCCCAACCCGAATCAACCAAACCTGAAAACCAAAGATAAAGGCGATTTGCGGAATTAGTAATGGCAGATAAAGCAGCACGAGGATCTTTTGTCCGCGGACCTTTTGGCCGCCATATTTCAGTCGAACCTCGTTTTCCAAGCACCCGACCACTACAGTAATGGCCAACAATGCCGATAGGGTGGCCAACAACAGAGTGCACCAGAGCGGATCGGACAGTTGCGTTAAGGAATGTGCCACCTTGTCGAGCGAGAAGCGACTGGGCAGTACATCAGGATAGCGCCATTGTGCCGCCAAGCCCCATATCAGGGTGATCAGTAAAGCGGCGGCATAAAAGAACAGCAAAACAAAGCTGATCAAGCGCGCCATCGGCTTTTCCCAAGCCGGCCAATGACCGCTAAGGCGGCGTTCCAGGCAATGACTGCGCAGTCGACGCAGAGGGTTTTCCAGCAGCAGGGCGCCCGCCATAATTAATGACAATAGCATTAACAGTGTTGCGGCCCCGGCGGCACCAACGGTGCGTTGGCTGAGATCCGGATCATTGAACCACTGGGTAATCAATACCGCCAGCGTTGCCGGGGTAGTGGGTCCGGCGATCACCGCTATATCGACAACGGTTAGGGAGTAGGCCAACACAGCAAAAAAGGGCAGTCGAATTTGCCGGTAGAGTTGTGGGAAGATCAACCATAGCCAGGCGAATCGGTTGCTGTGGCCCAGGCTATTGGCGAGCCAAAGCGTCTGCTGAGCCTTTAGGGTGGGCAATATCGCCAGGCACATCAGCAATAAAAACGGGATTTCTTTCAGCGCCAGCGTGACAATCAGGCTGATGCCGTGCGGATCCTGAAAGGTTGACCAGAGTGGCGGTCGGTCTAAACGATCGCTCATCAGCGCGAGCAGGCGCACCAGCCAGCCACTGGGCACGAGCAGAAAACTCATGCCAATGGCAAAAGCAGCATGAGGAATCGATAGGATGGGCGCCAAGGATTTTTCCAACCAACTGAACAGCGCCGACGGATAGGCACCTATCAATAAGAGTGCCGTAGAGACCAAGGCCAGCGCAGCTGCGCCCAGTCCGGTCACCAGGGTATGACGCAATGCCCCCGGGAAGCTTGGGTGGCTAAACAGGTTAGACCAGGGTGCGAGGCTCAAACGATCCAGTCCGATAGCTGGAAACCACCCAAAGGCTGGCAGCCAGGTACCGACCAGGCCGAGTATCACCGGCGTTAAGAAGATCGCCACCGTCAGCCAGGGGATGATGGCGAGCGGGTGGCTCAGGCGCAGCGTCATGATCGGCTCATCTTGGCGCCGAGACCTTATTGACTGTATCGGCTCAGCCACGCCTGTTCGATTGCCGCGACCCAGCTAGCATGGGGTTCCAGCAAGACCTTCGCAAGTTGCTCATTGGACAGGGTCGCCACGCCCATCGGCAAGTCGGTGAACGCCTTGCGCTGCGCGTTCGACAGTTTCGCCATGGCCAGTACGGTCGGGTCGCCCCAGACCGTGGTATTGGCTTTTCGTGCCTGCGCTTCGGGCGACATCAGGAAGTTAGCGAAGACCATGGCGCCTTGTGGATTGCTGGCATTGTAGGGAATGGTGACAAAGTGGGTGTTGCCAATGGTACCGCTGCGGTGAATATAGGTGCGAATCGTGTCCGGTAAGTCGCCATTAGCGATGGCATTGCTGGCATCAAAGGGGTTAAAGCTCAGGGATATCGCGATCTCGCCATCATTGAGCAGCTGCTTCATGCGCGGCGCGCCATCGGTAAAGGTTTTACCCTCTTGCCACATCAAGGGGTGTAACGCGTCAAGATATTGCCATAATGATGCCGTTATGGCGTCAAAATCGGCCAGCGCAACGGGTGCGTACAGGGCCGGGTTTTGTTCGGTCAATTCACTCAATATCTGTTTCACAAAGGTCGTGCCATGGAACGCCGGCAAGGCCGGGTAGGTGAATCGTCCCGGGTTGTTTTGCGCAAAGGTGAGTAACTCCTGCGCCGAAGTCGGCGCCTGGGCGACATATTGGCTGTCGTACATAAACACCAATTGAGCCATGCCCCAGGGCGCTTCCAAGTTATCGACCGGGGTCGTGAAGTCGAATAGGGTGGTCGGTTTGTGTTCGGTATCGACCAGGCGGTAGTTGGGTAGGTCTTGGGTAAAGGCGCCGTAGAGCAGGTCGTTTGCCTTCATATTGGCAAAATTTTCACCATTGATCCAAATTAGGTCCACGGCACCACCGGTTTGTTTTCCGGCCGCCTTTTCAGACAACACCTGATTGACGGCATTGGGCGCGACGTTCTTAACGTGCTTGACGGTGACCCCATAATCCTCTTGGACCCGTTCGCCAGCCCACTGAATATAGCTATTAATATGCTCATCACCGCCCCAGGCATGGAAGTAAACGGTCTGACCCTTAGCCTGGTTGCTAATGTCTTGCCAGTCGGCGGCGCCGACCAGGGTGACGGTAGATAGCAGGGTTGTGGCCAAGAGTCGAAAAGGGGTACGCTGGATCATGAAAGCTGTCCTTGGTTACTGGCATGGCCTTGGGCCAATGATAAAAATTATTACTCAGATGATCGCACTGTCGACCGGTAGATGACAGTCCCCATCTTGATAAGGTCCCGTTTTACGCACTAATAAAATGACCCAAAAACGACTAAAGTGTAGCTGGAATCGATTTTTCTGTCGCACAAGGACTGCCCATGCACCTTGCCAAAAAACTCTCCCAGGAACGTGACCGACTTTGCCAAGACGCTCGTTGCAGTGCTCTCGACGCCGCAGCCCGGGACGCCGTCGTGCGTTTGTGCCTGGCCAGCCCTTGGTTGGCTAGTTGGGTTCAGACCCAGCAAGATTGGCTTCTAATGGTTGCGCAATTTAAGGCGCCGGCAAATCCGGTAGACGAATTGACGGCGCTGGCACAGCACTGGTCGCTCGAGGGTGAGGTAGCCCTGATGTTGGACTTGCGCGTCTGGCGCAATCGCCACCTGGCGCGACTGATGGCTCGCGATATATGGCATCTCAACAGTGTAGCGCAAACCGCGCAAGCGGTATCGACCTTGGCCGATGCCGCACTGCGTTGCGCCTTGGCCTGGTGTATGGCCTTTTGGCAAGCCAAGGACGGACTGCCCGCCCCCTGTGACTATTCGGATGGTCCCGCGCAGCTGGTGGTGTTGGCCATGGGCAAACACGGCGCCGAGGAACTCAATCTGTCGTCTGACATCGACCTGATCTTCAGCTATTCCGGGCCAGGTACCACCAGTGGTGGGCGCAGCCATGAGGCGTTTTTTACCCGAGTAGCCCGCAAGCTGATCCACGTGCTGGACGCGCGCACCGCCGAGGGCTTTGTGTTTCGAGTCGATATGCGCTTGCGCCCCTGGGGTCAGTCGGGCGCATTGGTTTCAAGCTACGCGGCATTGGAAAACTATTATTTACTCCAGGGCCGATTTTGGGAGCGTTTTGCCATGGTCAAGGCTCGCCCAGTAACCGGCCCTGAAGCGGCGCAGCAGGCCCTGGCGGATTTGCTGCACCCCTTTGTATACCGCACTTATGTTGATTATCAGGCGCTCGGCGCGCTGCGTGAGCTAAAAAGCAAGATTCAACAGGAAGTTCAGCGCCAGCATGGTGATGACAACATCAAGTTGGGCCGGGGCGGGATTCGGGAAGTCGAATTCATCGCCCAGGTGTTTCAACTGATTCGTGGTGGCCAAGAAGAACTCTTACAACAGCGCGGCACCTGGCCGGTGCTGCAAGCCCTTGCTCGGTTGGAATTGCTGCCGGAGGCTGCGGTCGATGAATTGACCGCGGCCTATGATCATTTGCGCGATTTGGAGCACCGCATTCAAGCGATCAACGATCAGCAAACGCAATTGCTGCCGACCGATGAGGTGGCGCGCGAGCGTCTTGCCCTGTCGCTCGGTGCCGAGTCGGTGTCGGCTATGTTGGTCGATCTGAGCCGTCATCGCGACCGGGTGCACGGCCATTTCTCGGATCTGATCGCGGAAGAGGTCGAGATCCAAGTTAATCAAAAGCTGCTGCCTTATATGCAGGCATGGCGCAGCGGAAGCTGGATCGAGGGTGCCGCCGATCCGGATCCTGACTTGACCGAGTCGATGCTCAGCTTGGCCCAGATCCCTGCGGTGCAGCGCCTATCCGTGGTCGCCCGGGACAATATGGCCGGCTTCATTCCTCGCTTATGGCTGGAATTGGCCCGCTACCGGGATGCGCCAGCGCGACTGGTCAGTATCCGCCCACTCTTGGAGGCCATCGTCCGGCGCAGCAGTTATTTCGTACTATTTGCAGAAAATCCGCTAGCCATTGCCGAACTGGTCAAGCTGGTGCCGGCCAGCCCTTGGCTTGCCCGGCAGTTGCAGGAAAAACCCTTTTTGCTCGATGAGCTGACGGATCGGGCGAGCCTGTATCGCTTGCCCGATCGGGCCGAATTGCGGGCCGAGTTGCATCTGCTCCTACTGCGCGTTCCGGAGGATGATCTTGAGCGGCAGATGGAGCTGTTGCGCCATTTCCGCCATGCTCGAGTGCTGCGTGCGGCGGCGTGCGAAATATCCAGCGTGCTGCCATTGATGAAAATATCCGACTACCTGGCCTGGGTGGCCGAGGTGGTGGTCGATCAGTCGCTGGCGCTGGCGTGGCGTCAATTGGTGGCCCGTCACGGTCGACCCAGTAAGGCCGGCGGCGACTGGTGCGATCCAGACTTTGGCGTCATCGCCTATGGCAAGATGGGCGGCTTGGAGCTGTCTTATGAGTCCGATCTAGACCTGGTTTTTTTGCACAATGCCTCTGTCCAGGGCGTTACCGAAGGCCCCAAGGTTATTGATAACGGGGTCTTTATGGCGCGACTGGGACAAAAGTTGATTCATCTGCTGAGCGCTATTACCCCGTCCGGACGACTCTACGAGATCGATACTCGACTGCGTCCGTCCGGCAACTCAGGACTGCTGGTTAGCAGCCTGACGGCCTTTGCCAAGTATCAACAGGACAAGGCCTGGACCTGGGAGCATCAAGCGCTCATCCGAGCGCGATTTATCGCCGGGGACGAAAGCTTAAAGCATGGCTTCGACGCCCTGCGCGCTGAACTGCTTGCCAAGCCCCGCGATATAGACAGTTTGCGCTGCGACGTCCTCGCCATGCGCGATAAGATGCGCGCCCATCTGTCCAGTCGGGCACAGGGGGCTGACGCGCAGTTCGACTTCAAACAGGATGCCGGCGGAATCGTTGATTTGGAGTTTTTGATCCAGTTTCTGATCTTGGCGCATGCCCATGACTCGCCGCAACTGACCCGATGGTCGGACAACGTGCGCTCGATCGAGGCGCTCTATCGTTGTCAGATCTTCGCTGAAGCTGACCGAAAAAACCTCCTGGCAGCCTACCTTACGCTGCGCCAGGAAGTACATCATGCCATCCTCAAGGGCGAGTCCAGCCAGCGAAACCTGAGCGAGCTGGCACCGGAATTGGCGCATATTCGTGGTCAGGTAATCGACTATTGGCAACGCTATCTGGATCCGACGGAGTGACTCAGCGCACGAGCCCCGCGCACCAAGTAACGCCTGTCATGGCATTTTGGCGCTAGTGTCCGGTATCACAAATGTCATACAATAACGCCAATAATAATCCACCTATACTTACCACCAACCATTTACCGCGGTGCCACAAGGTGCTCGGTGCTTTAGGGAATCTATATGGCAGCATTTGGTACCGTTTTTATGCCCGAAATGGCGTTGACCACCTTTGAAGGCAATCGTTGGAGTGACGCTGAACTGGTCAATGCGCAAGCCATCGCGCTGCATCCGGGTGCGCATGTCTTGCACTACTCGAGTACCTGTTTTGAAGGTCTTAAGGCGTTTCGACATGCCGACGGCAGTGTCCATATATTTCGTATGGACGCCAATATTAAGCGCATGATGCAAAGCAGTCGGCTCTTGAGTTTGCCTGCCGTGGATCCGGTTCAGTTGGGTCAAATGATTATCGAGGTGGTTAAGAAATTCGCCCACGACGTTCCGGAGCAGCCGGGTTCGATGTATATCCGACCGACCCACATAGGCACTGAGGCAGCCATCGGCAAGGCGGCGGCGGCCACCCTGAGTTCAATCTTGTATGTTCTGCTTTCGCCGGTCGGGGATTACTTTGCCGGTGGCGCCAAGCCGTTGCGCCTGTTGTTGGAAGAAGACGGCATGCGCTGCGCCCCGCATATGGGCATGATCAAAAGCGGTGGTAACTATGCCAGTGCCTTGGGGCCGATAGCCCGCGCGCGCGATAGCGTAGACGCTGACCAAATCCTGTTTTGCCCGAATGGCGATGTCCAGGAGACGGGCGCGGCAAACTTTATTCTCATCGATGGTAATGAAATCATCACCAAAGGCTTGGACAGCAGTTTTTTGCATGGTGTTACTCGGGATTCGCTATTAAAGCTCGCCGCCGATATGGGTATGACCGTAAGCGAACGCAATATATCGGTCGAGGAATTATTGACCCGTGCCGCCAAAGCCAATACCGAAGCGGCACTGTCTGGCACTGCAGCGGTGTTAACGCCGGTGGGTACGCTTATTCATCAGGGGCGAGATTATGCCGTCGGCACTGGGCTGGCAGGTCCAAGCACGCTGAAATTACGTCAGGCGCTAAACGATATACAGTGGGGCAAGACTGCCGATCAGCACGGATGGCTGACACGCGTTTAAGGCCGGCGGCCAGACCCAGCGGTCTGGTCGCACGTCACTCAGAGATGGCTGAACCGCTTTAAGTTAGATAACTTGGGGTTCGGTTTGGTCACCTTGCGCAAAATCAGCGCTATATGCCCGATGGTTTGCACCAAGGTGGCATTGGTCTGCTCCATGACCTCTGCGATCAGGGCCTTCTTATTGTCACGATCTTCGGTGACGAATTTAATTTTAATCAGTTCGTGATCGTTCAAAGCGCGTTCAATTTCCGCTAAAACCGTCGCGCTTAGCCCGTTTTCGGCAACGGTTACCACTGGGCTTAGCTGATGGCCGATGGTCCGTAAACCCTTTTTGTCGTTCTGTTTCAAACTCATAATCAGTAAATCTCATGTTAATATGGGTGTAACACTGCAAATTGTACTGTAGATCGACAGAAATCACTAAAGAGGATTTTCCGTGGCGCGCCCAAAAAATAGTCAAGAATGGCTTAGAGAGCATTTTGACGACAAATATGTCCAGATGGCCAAGCAGGATGGCTACCGCAGTCGTGCCAGCTACAAGCTGTTAGAACTGTGCGAAAAGGACCGATTGATCCGCTCCGGAATGACGGTCGTAGATTTGGGGTCGGCACCGGGGGGTTGGTCGCAAGTCGCCGCTAAACAGGTCGGCTTTCAAGGTCGCGTAGTGGCCTCCGATATACTTGAGATGGACAGCGTCGCCGGGGTCGAATTTATCCACGGTGACTTCACCGATGACGCGGTATATAAGGCGTTACAGGATTGTATTGGGAGCGATCCCGTCGACCTTGTAATCTCGGATATGGCCCCCAATATGAGCGGTAATGCGGTAATTGATCAACCTGCGGTGATGTATTTGGTAGAGCTGGCGTTCGAAATGGCTCAAGCAATACTGAAGCCCGGAGGGGGGTTTGTCGCCAAGGTGTTTCACGGGGTAGGCTTCGACGCCTATGTTAAGACCGTGAGGCAGCACTTTACTAAGGTCGTAATGCGTAAACCGGATGCATCCCGGACCAGGTCTCGAGAGACCTATCTGGTTGCAACGGGGTACAAGGGTTTAGCAGACACGCAGCCGTCTGCGTAAGAAGGTAAAAATGAACGATATGGCAAAGAATCTAGTACTCTGGTTGATAATCGCAGTGGTTTTGCTGGCGGTGTTTAAGAATTTTGATATGACCACGGCCCCTGACGAGATGAGTTATTCCCGTTTTGTGCAGCAAGTGGAGCAAGATCAAATTAGAACCGTCACCTACGCCGGCCTTAATATCTATGGCGAACGCAAGGACGGTTCCTTGTTTCAGACCGTTCGGCCGGCATCGAATGATGACACGGCGATGATTGACATTATGATCGACAATAATGTGGAGGTGAAATCTCGACAGCCGGATCAGCCCAGCATCTGGACTCAATTGTTTGTCGCATCCTTTCCGATCTTGATTATTCTTGGCGTCTTTATGTTTTTCATGCGTCAGATGCAAGGCGGAGGCGGAGGCGGTAAAGGCCCGATGAGCTTTGGCAAGAGCAAGGCGCGTTTGCTCGGCGACGACCAAATTAAGACCACCTTTAAAGATGTGGCCGGTGTCGAAGAAGCTAAGGAAGATGTCCAAGAGCTGGTCGAATTTCTGCGCGATCCAGGTAAGTATCAGCGCCTCGGCGGCAAGATTCCGCGTGGCGTGTTGATGGTGGGCCCCCCCGGTACGGGTAAAACCCTGCTTGCCAAGGCGATTGCCGGTGAAGCTAAGGTGCCGTTCTTCTCCATCTCCGGTTCCGACTTTGTCGAGATGTTTGTCGGTGTCGGTGCCTCGCGCGTGCGGGATATGTTTGAACAGGCCAAGAAGCAGGCACCGTGCATTATTTTTATCGATGAGATCGATGCCGTGGGCCGTTCACGCGGAGTCGGCATTGGCGGCGGTAATGATGAGCGCGAGCAGACCCTGAACCAGTTACTGGTGGAGATGGATGGTTTTGAAGTCAACGATGGCATCATCGTGATCGCTGCGACGAACCGCCCTGACGTGCTCGATCCCGCCTTACTGCGTCCGGGTCGCTTTGACCGTCAGGTTGTGGTCGGCTTGCCGGACATTCTCGGTCGCGAGCAGATATTAAAAGTGCATATGCGTAAGGTGCCGATTGCCGATGACGTCGACGCGAGCATCGTGGCACGTGGTACGCCCGGTTTCTCCGGTGCTGACCTCGCCAACCTGGTCAATGAGGCTGCCCTGTTTTCTGCCCGTCTAAACAAGCGGATGGTGAATATGGAGGAATTTGATCGGGCCAAAGACAAGATTATGATGGGCGCAGAACGCAAAGCGATGGTCATGTCGGAAAAAGAGAAGACCAATACCGCCTATCATGAAGCCGGTCACGCTATCGTTGGAAATCTTTTTCCGGAACACGACCCGGTTTACAAAGTCAGTATCATTCCCCGCGGTCGCGCCTTGGGTGTAACCATGTTTTTGCCCGAAGAAGATCGTTATTCGATCAGTAAACGTGCCCTCGAAGGTCAGATCTGTGGTCTTTACGGTGGCCGAATCGCTGAAGAAATGACCCTTGGCAAGGAAGGCGTCACCACCGGTGCGTCAAATGACATCGAGCGAGCCACATCGTTGGCGCGCAATATGGTGACCAAGTGGGGTCTGAGCGAGCTTGGTGCACAGCAGTTTGAAGACGAACAACAGACTTACTTGGGCAGTCAATCATCGGTTGCCGGTATGTCACCCGTGACGGCCCAAAAGGTTGATGAGCAGATAAAGGATATCTTAGCGCGCTGTTACAAAGAGGCCACTGAGATTCTGGAA
>Ga0115545_1001347_pt1 | contig 12744 bp, 13 predicted proteins | sample COGITO_mtgs_1003_FD_87188 | JGI IMG/M metagenome (GOLD analysis project Ga0115545, IMG submission 87188) | Pelagic marine microbial communities from North Sea - COGITO_mtgs_100330 | ecosystem: Environmental > Aquatic > Marine > Epipelagic | place: Germany:Helgoland, sampling site Kabeltonne...
CGAGGCGGCGATCGCGGCGGGCGCGTTCCACAACGATGTCGTCGCGGTCGCAAACGAGCGCGTGCTGTTCGCGCATGAACAGGCATTTGCGGATCGTGAAGGATTTTACGCCGATCTGCGCCGTCTGATGCCCGAGGTCGAGATCGTCGAGGTGCCCGCCGCGTCCGTCAGCCTCGCCGATGCGATCGCCTCCTATCTCTTTAACGCGCAGCTCGTGACGCAGCCCGACGGTGCGCCGACGTTGATCGTACCGGGAGAAGCGCGCGATAATTCGGCGGTTTCGGCATGGCTCGACGCGCATGTCGCGGGCAATGGCCCGATCCGCCGGGTCGAGACGGTCGATGTGCGTGAATCGATGGCGAATGGAGGTGGCCCCGCGTGTCTGAGGCTGCGCGTCGTTGCCGATCCGGCGCAGGTCGATCCGCGCTTTCTGGTCGATGCGGCAAAACTCGATTCGATCGCGGCGACGATCACGGCGACCTGGCCCGAGACGATCGACCCGCGCGCCCTGGCCGAGCCGGCATTGATCGAGCGGATCGCGTCGGCGCACGGGGCGTTGCTCGAAACGCTAAATCTTGTCGGATTATTTGACAGTTAACCTTTTCGTTTAACCCGAAGTGACGGATTTGCGCGGTTGGCCTGAGGATTGCTTAACGATTGATATGTGGACCCGGATCGCGAATCTTTTCGTCATCAAGACCAAGTTCGAGGCGTTTCTGGTAATCTATGGCCTCGCGGTCGGCGCGACCGAGCGGGGGGTTCATTATCTGGGCCAATATCCGGGCTATGGCGGGTGGCTGTTGTTCGCCTGCTGCCCGATCGCGGTGTTCATGGCGGGCGCGCGGATCCTCGATTCGCTGGAGCGCCAAGCCGCGGATTAGGCGTCAGGCGGCGCAGTGTCGGCGAACCGGCGCGCGATCAGGGCGCAGGCGATAAGCTGGATCTGGTGAAAGATCATGACGGGCAGCAACACGACGCCCACCTGTGCGGCAGGAAACAGCACGCCCGCCATCGGCACGCCCGAGGCGAGGCTTTTCTTCGATCCGCAAAATAGCAGGACGATCCGGTCTTCCCGCGTGAAGCCGAGCAGGCCGCCGATCACCCACGTCGCGATCAGGACGATCGCAAGCAGGACGATACTGAGCCCAAGAACGATCCCGAGATCGGGTAGCGAGACACGGTGCCACAATCCCTCGACCACCGCCGCCCCGAAGGCGGTGTAGACGACGAGCAGGATCGAGCCGCGATCGACGAAGGTGACTAATCGTTTTTGCCGCGCAACGAAGCCGCCGATGACGGGACGCAGCAGATGACCCGCGATGAACGGCACGAGCAACTGCACGACGATCCCCTCGACCGCGGCGAGCGATCCGCCCCCCTGCCCCATCGTCCCGATCGTCAGCGCGACGAGCGCGGGGGTCGCGGCGATTCCGATCAGGTTGGAAAAGGAGGCGCTGCAGACCGCAGCGGCGACATTGCCGCCCGCGATCGCGGTGAAGGCGATCGACGACTGAACGGTCGAGGGCAGCAGCGTCAGGAATAACAATCCCGTCGCGAGCATCGGGTCGAGCAGGGGCAGCGTGCGCATCCCCAGACCAAGCAGCGGAAAGAGCACGAAAGTGACGCTAAGAACGGTGAGATGGAGCCGCCAGTGGCGAACACCCGCCACGATCGCCTCTCGCGACAGCTTCGCGCCGTGCAGGAAAAACAGCGCGACGATACCGACCTGCGCCGCGCCGTCCGCGACCCCCGCCCACATGCCGCGCGCGGGCAGGACGCTCGCAACGACGACGGTCGCGAGGAGCATCAGGATGAACGGTTCGAACAAGGCGGCAAGACGGCGTAACATCGCAGACGCCTTTAACGACAGATCGCGCGCGCGCCACTTGTTTGCCAAAATACGCCGCCTTTGCCATCCCCGGCACAAAGGAGAGACGATGATGCCTCAGTATGAACTCGACGGAAAACGCCCCGCCGTCCCCGCCTCCGCCTGGATCGCGCCGAACGCCGATCTGATCGCGGACGTTGTGCTGGGCGAAGAGGCGAGCGTATGGTTCGGCGCGGTGATCCGCGCGGACAATACGCCGATCATCGTCGGCGCGCGGAGCAATATTCAGGAAGGCGCGATGCTTCATTCCGATCCGGGCGCGCCGCTGACGATCGGAGAGGATTGCACGATCGGGCATCATGCGGTGCTGCACGGCTGCACCGTGGGTAATCGCGCGTTGATCGGGATGGGCGCGGTGGTGCTCAACCGTGCGGTGATCGGCGAGGAATCGATCGTCGGTGCGGGTGCGCTGGTGACCGAGGGAAAGGAATTTCCGGCGGGGTCGCTGATCGTCGGCAGCCCGGCGCGCGCGGTAAAGACACTCGACGACCGGACGCGCGCGTTCCTGCGCGTGTCCGCCGAGCATTACGTGACCAAGGCAAAGGCCTGTGCGACCGGACTGAAGCGGGTGGATTGACCCACCCGCCTTGTGCCCGTCGTCGATCCGATAAGGCCGCGTTAACGGCCCAGCCACTTCTCCACCGCAGGGCGCAACCGGTCCGCCGCCGCCTTGCGCACCGCGATGCCCGAAATCGTGCGCCTGGCTCCACTGCGTGATGCTTCGGGCAGATATTTGTCGGCATAGGCCTGGATTTTGCCGGGCATGGCGGGATCGTTCGATCCGCCGCCGAGACCGACGATATAGCCGCTTTCCGAACTTTGCTCGACGAAGCCGTTGACGAGGTCACGGTTCGCGACCGCCCAGTCGAACGCCATATCGGGATGCCGCCCCGCAATCGCGCGGAGCAGCCCCGCCTTTTGCGGATCGGTAAACATATCGGTCTTGAGCAGTTCGAGCGCCTTGGCCGCGATCGCATTTTCCCGCGCCGAGCCGAGCAAATTGACGAAACGGTTCTTCGTCACCGGGTTGGTTTCCGCCTTTGTCAGCGCGAGCAGCTGGTTCCATTCCGCCTCGGTCGCGTTGCGCGCATAAGTGCCGAGGATCGGCGTGCGGATCGCGGTCGGGATCGCGGTCGGGTTGGTGGCGAGCCGCGCGACGTAGCTGCGCGCCTTTGCGGCCACATCGGCATCGCCGTTCGCGCCGAGCAGCCCAACGAGCGTTTCGCGCAGGTTGGTGACGGTGACCTGCTCACCCGGCTTCGCCTCATAACCGATGCGCTTGAACTCGGGTGCGAAGATCGAGGACACGCGCGACCGTAATGGCGCTTCGAGTGGGGTGTCCATGTACAACCCGGTCAAACCGCCGAGATCGCCCGCAATTGTCGACCATTCGATGGGGTCGGATTGCACACCGACCTGGCTCTGCAACGCGAAATAGCGCGACAGATCCTGATACCCACCCGCCGCGAGCGCGTAATCGTCACCCAGCGTGCCGAGGCGGTCGGTGAGTTGAAGCCTGTCATAATCCCTGACGATTCCGGCATGGCCCGCATCGTCGTAAATCACGCGGGTATAGCTGCCCTTGCCTTTGTTGAGGACGAGCGTGCCGCACCCTTTGACGGTGACGTCGGTGGCCGGGCCGGTAACGATCGTCCGGGCGTCGCCACCGCCGCCGACCGTCGCAGCAACGAGTGGCACGTGCCAGGTCTGCGGTTTTTTCGATGCCTCATCGAGCCCGAACCGCCCCTGCGCCAGCGTCGCGCGGGTCGATCCCCCGACGCACCGCGCCGAACTCAGCGTGACGAGTGGCACCCCGCCCTGCAGTGTGAAATCGTCCGCGATGCCCGCGACATCGGTGCCCGAGGCGGCTGACAATTCGGCCCACAGCTGTTTGGTGACGGTGTTGCCGTATTTATACTTTGCCATGTAGCTGCGGATGCCCTTGCGGAAGACGTCCGCGCCGAGCGTCGATTCGAGCATTTCGATCACCGCCTGCCCCTTGGCATAGGTAATGCCGTCAAACGCCTCGCCGATCTGATCGACGGTTTCAACATGGCGGACGATCGGGTGCGTCGCCGCGGTCGCATCGATCCCCATCGCGCGTTCGCGATCCCCCGCGACCGCAGTCGCCTCCGCGTTCCAGCTGGGATTGAGGTCGACCGAGGATTTATTCTCCATCCAGGAAGCAAAGCCCTCGTTGAGCCAAAGGTCATCCCACCACGCCATGGTGACGAGGTCGCCGAACCACTGGTGCGCCATTTCATGCGCGACGACCGTGAAAATCCGCTGACGCCCGCTTTCGGTCGTGCGCTTCTTGTCGAACAACAGCTCGTTTTCGAAATAGAAGATCGCGCCCCAATTTTCCATCGCGCCGAAGAATTGCGACGAGCCGGGACCCGCGATCATATCGAGCTTCGGCAGCGGATAAGGTTGACCGAAATAATCGTTGTAATAGGGCAACAGTCGCTTGGCCTCGGCAAGCGCGTAATCGCCCTGATCGACGACGCCGCGCCGTGTGATGACGCCGATCTCGGTCTTGCCCGACATCACGGTTTTGCGTTCGAGATCGCCCATGCCGAGATAGAGGAGATAGCTTGACATGACCGGGGTGTCGGCGAAGCTGTAGAGCTGGCTACCGTCCGCGTTGGTCGTGACCGTCGTCGTCGGCATGTTCGAGAATGCCAATTGCCCCTTGGGCGCAGTGGTTTTCAGCCGGAATTTCGCCTTGAACGCGGGCTCGTCCCACATCGGCGCGAAGCGGCGGGCGTCTGGTGCCTCGAACTGCGTCGCGAGCATCCGTGCCTTCGACCCGTCGTCATTGGTGTAATCGATCGCGAACAGGCCCGCTGCGGACTGGTTGATCGTCCCCGTCCATTGAAGCGCGACGCTGTGCTTGCCGACGGTCGCACGACGCGGAAGCGTCAGTGTCAGCTGCTGATCCTTTTCATCGAGCGTATATTTGACGGGCTTGCCATCGACGCTGGCGCTTTTGATCGCGAGATTGGCTGCGTTGAGGGTGATCGACCGAACCGGCTTTTTCACGTCTATCTGAATCGTTTCGGACCCCGCAAAGGTCAAATTCTGCGCATTCGGGACGATATTGATATCGTACAGGATCGGCGCGACATCGGTCGGCAGGCGGTTGGCGGCCAGCGCGGGCGCGGAAACGGTCAATGACAAGGCGAGAAGCAGCGGGGTTTTCATCAGCGGGTACACTCCGGATTTCGTTCAATCGTCAGGTCATGGTTTAGCCCCGCCGGACGCCCGCGCCAATCGCTGCGCTGGACACGGGAGTAGGTTGCAGTCAAAAACGTATCAAAGAGGATGCCAGAAACATGAAACCAGCAATTTTCGATCGCCTGCGCCTGCCCGTCATCGGGTCGCCGCTTTTCATCATCTCGGGACCCGAGCTTGTCATCGCGCAATGCAAGGCGGGGATCGTCGGCTCCTTCCCTGCGCTCAATGCGCGACCGCAGGCACTGCTCGACGAATGGCTCAACCAGATCACCGAGGAATTGGCGGCGCATAATCGCGACAATCCCGATTCCCCCGCCGCGCCCTTCGCGGTCAATCAGATCGTCCACAAGTCGAACGACCGCCTTGAGGCCGACCTGGAGACCTGCGCCAAATGGCAGGTGCCGATCGTCATCACCTCGCTCGGCGCACGCGAAGAGCTGAATACCGCCGTCCACGGCTGGGGCGGGATCACGCTGCATGACGTCATCGACGACCGATTCGCGCACAAGGCGATCGATAAGGGGGCGGACGGCCTGATCGCGGTCGCGGCGGGCGCGGGCGGTCATGCGGGACGGCTGTCACCCTTTGCGCTGATTCAGGAGATCCGTCAGTGGTTCGACGGACCATTGGCGCTGTCTGGATCGATCGCGACGGGTGATGCGGTTCTTGCGGCGGAGGCGATGGGCGCGGACTTCGCCTATATCGGCTCCCCCTTCATTGCGACCGAGGAAGCGAATGCAGAGGCGGGGTACAAGCAGGGCATCGTCGACGGGCGGGCGAGCGACATCGTCTATTCCAACCTCTTCACCGGGGTCCACGGCAATTATCTGCGCGCATCGATCGAGGCAGCGGGAATGGACCCCGACAATTTGCCCGAGGGCGACCTCAAAACGATGAACTTCGGCGGCGGCAATAGCGCGAAGCCGAAAGCGTGGAAGGAAATCTGGGGATCGGGCCAGGGCATCGGCGCGGTCGATCAGATCGAAAGCGTCGCGGCACGCGTCGACCGGCTCGCCAGGCAATATGATGCGGCGCGGTCGCGGCTGGGAATGCGCGGCTGACCCGACATCACGCGTGCGGCAGCGACCGCCGCACGCGTGATTAAAACGCCAGCGCCAGCCGATTGTGAAGGTTGTGAACCGGGCTGTCCGTTTCGGTCACGCCCTGCGCTCGGTCGAGCAAGCCGACGCGGCGGTGCAAGTCGGCGCTCGCCGCAATAAGCGACCGCGCACGCAACGGCAGTGCACCGACGAGATCGGCGTCGAACATCGGTGCCTCCCCCAGCCGGCGAGACGGATCGAGCGCATCCCGATCGCGAAGTTCGCCCGCATCGACCGCGCGCTGCGTCAGCAGCCACGCGATGACATGCATCAGCCGTGTCGTCACCTTGAGCGATTCGCAACTGAAACCGACGCGGACCAGCGGATCGAGCATTTCGCGCTCCGTCCGACCAACCTCATCGAAATAGCTGCGCGCCTCATCGGCTAGCAGCATCGCCTCGATATATAATGCATCGATCAGGCGCCGATGGATTCGGGTTTCAGGGCTGATGCGGTCCATACGCCTTCGTGACACAAGCACGACACCGGCGCCAGCTGTCGCCGATAGGTCGATCGTCTCAAAATCGGAACTTGCGCGGTCGAGGCGAGCCCCAGCGGCTCAGCCCCCTGGCATTTCAGGCCCCTGGCATTTCAGACCCTTGCGGCTTCAGGCGATAATGTCGGGGATCAGCTGGTCCTCGACATTCGCTATCTCATCTTTCAACTTCAGCTTGCGCTTTTTCAGCCGCTGCAGCTGCAGCTGATCGGGTTGGCTCGCAAAGGCGAGCGCATCGATCGCCGCATCGAGATCGCGATGTTCCCCACGTAGCTGTGTCAGCCGCACGATCAGTTGTTCTTCGTCCACCGCCACCCCGTCCCACACGCGCGAATCGCGTTGGCGTGGTGACTAGCAACAGACCGCGTCGACACCAACCGTCGCATTCCCTGGGTCGGCTAATCGCAATTCGCGAAATTCGATGAGGACATTTGCGGTCGCCGATGGTTTACTCGGTTCCCCAAACGAATGCATCAGGAGGTATGCCGCTATGCAGAGGACGCATCAGATTGCGCTGGAAACCAAACACGCGACGCTCGACAAGCGCATCGTCGAGGAAACCCACCGTCCCCATCCCGATGCGCTGCGCGTAGCCCAGCTCAAGAAGCAAAAATTGAAGCTGAAGGAAGAGATCGCCCAGATCTGATCGCCCGAAAGCCGCCAATCCGGTCGACCCCGTGCCCGTCGCGTCGGGGTCGATAGGGCGCCAGGACCTATAGCCCAGCAAAATTTGTCGATGCTGGATGTAGCCTGTCGTCAGCTTGGCGTGGTCAGATCGCGGGCTTGGCGAATGACGGAGTCTGGCCGCCACCACCGACAGGCTTGCGGGCCTGTTGCGGATCAACGGTCGTATCGAAACGGATGCCCATCCGGCCCGATTCGCACCAGGCGACCCGTCCCTGCACTTCGCCGATCCCACGAATGTCCACGGTAAGCCGGGTGCCTTCGGGCACAATTCGATCGAGGTCGGCCATCATGCCGCTTTCGGAAAGGTTTCTGACCCGCAGGTCTCGCGCCTTTGCTTCATGGCCGAAGCGCAACGTCGCTTTGAGAAAAAGGCTATCGCGCGGTTCGCTACGCTTGATCGACCCCTCGGCGCCATCGCCGATCGTCAGATGGCCATAACCGTAGCTTTCCATCTGCCTTCCCATACCATCTGCCCGCACATCAATGCCCGGGGCCTCGCCCCTCGCGACAAGGCCCCCTCGCGATAAGGGCGGACGGTAACGGAAAGCTTAATCGTCGCGCGATACTTTTTCCTGGCGCTCGTGACGTTCCTGCGCCTCGAGCGTCATCGTGGCGATCGGGCGTGCTTCGAGCCGGCCGAGGCTGATCGGTTCACCGGTCACTTCGCAATAGCCATATTCGCCTTCGTCGAGACGCCGGAGCGCCGCATCGATCTTTGCGACCAATTTACGTTGACGGTCGCGGGTGCGCAGTTCGATTGACCAGTCGGTCTCACTCGATGCCCGGTCGGTCACGTCGGCCTCCCGCAGCGTATCGACCTGGAGATGCGACAGCGTCCCCGCCGCATCGGCGAGGATCGCGTTTTTCCAATCGAGCAGCTTGTCGCGGAAATAGCTTTGCTGTCGGTCATTCATGAACGATTCGTCCGCAGTGGGACGATAGCTGTCATTGCTTCCGCCGATGTCGCCGGTGATCGACGGATCATAATCTTCAGTAGAAACGCGATTCATTACCGTTGCCATACCACTCTCCCTTCAGGCCGACGTCGTGCGGCGGCCTGCCCCCAAATGGTGAGGCGGGCTATAGGCGTGCACTAGCGATGCCACAAGCGGCTGAGGCGAAGAAACGAAGATTATCTAGACATATTGTTGCGTTATGTTGAAAACGTGCCGACGGTCGTCGCGTCGACCGGAAATATGCGGACATTCGCGGGATATCGTCCCGGGTTGATACATTAACCGCGAGATAGCAGGGTCGGGTCGCTGGAAATTTGACCGTAGGTTCAATACCCTGGTTAATGAGATTGCCTTTAATGCTTTATTTCGCACTGTAAGGCATGGCGATATTCATCGCGAAGTTTTTAACGACATGACGCCCTGCCGCGTCAGCAACGAGAGAGTGACGATATGTCGGTCCGGATGGCAATGGCTAAATTATGCGCTTGCGCATGTGGTGGAGCGGTAATCGGCGGCGGTGCCGTTCATGTTGCCGAGCGCCCCGCAGGCGCAACGTCCGGGCACACCAAACTGGTCAAGCGGAGCCAGCGCATACGCTATGCGAGCAAGGGCAGCCGGGTAAAGCGCGTCGTCACCACGACCAGCGCATCCTGTCCACCCGCAGTCGTGACGGTATCGAACACGCCTGCGCCTGTCCCGCTGCGTGGTCCTGCACTGGTCGAAAGCGGCTTTGTCGGCGGCGGCGGCGCGGTGCCGATCGTAACTGGCGGCGGCGGTTTTTATGGCGGCGGCGGCGGCGGATTTTTCGGCGGCGGATTCTTCGGAGGCGGCAGCACGGGAGGATCGAGCGGCAGCATCGTGATCTCGTCGACTTCGAGCGGCGCATCGGTCGACGTCAAGAATTCGAACGATGTGAGCAATTCAGGCAACAGCAACAGTTCGAGCAATGTCTCGAATTCGGGCAACAGCAATAATTCGAACGACAACAGCAGCAACAACAGTTCGAACAACAGCAGTAACAACAGTTCGAACAACAGCAGCACGAATAATTCGAGCGCATCATCCGATAATAACAGCGTCAACAATAATAATTCGAACGCCTCGGCTGACAACACAAATAACAACTCGAATACGAGCACTAACAATAACAATAACAATAATCAGCAGTCACAGGGCCAAAATCAAAACCAGAATCAAAACCAGAACCAGAACCAGAACCAGAACCAGAATCAAGACGCGGGCGGCAACGGTAAGCCGGGTTGGGGCACAAGCAGCTCTTCCAGTTCAACGAGCAGCGGTAATTGGGACAATACGAGTACCAGCAGCGGGTCGACTGGATCGAGTGGCAGCAGCTCGTCATCCTCTTCGTCATCTTCATCGAGTTCGAGCAGCTCATCGGGAAGCACCGGATCGACGGGTGGCCCGCCCGCTCCCGTCCCCGCACCGCCAATGATCCTGCTGTTCGGCGCGGCCGCCGCCGCACTCGTAGCACGCAAGCGTGCGGCGAAGGTTCAGGCCGCCTGATCGAACGCAACGCTGCAAAGCCAGAATGAAAAAGGGGCTCGCACCACGATCGGTGCGAGCCCCTTTTTTGCCGTTGGTTGCGATCGGATCGAAGCCTGCGTCAGGCCTTTTGGATGATCGTCTCGATCTCGTCGATCGGGTGACCGGTCAGATCCTTGTCGATCTCACCCGAGAGCCGTTCGCTGACCTCCTTGTGATAATGTTTGCGCATTTCGCCGAGCGTGCGCGGCGGCGCAACGATGATCAGCGATTCATAATCATTGTCAAACGCGCGCATTTTCAGCATGTCGGCGGCATCTGCGGCGAAACGGTCTTCCTCGATCTGATGGAAATCGGTTGGCTCGACCGAGCTTCGCACGCCGCCTTGGGTCGATGATGCCTGACCCGCGCGATGCGTCGTCTGTTCGGTATTCGAAGGGTTGTCCTGACGCTGCTTCTGCTCGACGATCAGGTTGGGATGATCGGCATCGCCCTCGTTGCGCAGGAACAGCATTTTTCTTCCGTCAGCGACGAGGACGACGGACTTATGGGGGATCTGCATGGGGCTCTCCAAAAATGTTGATATCCTGGCGCCAACGCTTCGAACGCCGCGCGGGTTGCGAAGCGTCACGGCGGGCGGCATAGCCACGCCATGCATGACATCCGCCTGATCCGGGACGATCCCGCCGCTTTCGACGCTCAACTTGCGCGGCGGGGCTCGGCGCCGGAGGCCGCCAATCTGATCGCGCTGGACGATGCGCGGCGTCAGGCGATCGCTGCGGCGCAGGCCGCACAGACGACACGCAACGAATTGTCGAAGGGCATCGGCCAGGCCAAGGCGGCGAAGGACGAGACGAAGGCGAGCGCGTTGATGGCCGAGGTCGCCGCGCTGAAGGACGCGATCCCGACGCTGGAGGCGGCCGAAACGGAAGCCGCGGCGGCGTTAGACGCGGCGAACGCGCGGATTCCCAACCTGCCCGCCGCGGACGTCCCGGATGGCGCGGACGAAGCGGACAATGTCGAGCAGAAGCGATCGGGAAGCCCACGCACGTTCGACTTTACCGCGCGCGAACATGCCGATCTTGCCCCGGCGCTGGGGATGGATTTCAAGACGGGGGCCGAACTGTCGGGCGCGCGGTTTACCTTCCTGCGCGGCGACATGGCGCGGCTGCACCGGGCGCTGGCGCAGTTCATGCTCGACACGCAGACCGCCGATAATGGCTATGTCGAATGCAATCCGCCGGTGCTGGTCAACGACCCCGCGATGTATGGCACCGACAAGCTGCCCAAATTCGCCGAGGATTCGTTCCGTACGACCGATGGGCACTGGCTGATCCCGACCGCAGAAGTCAGCCTGACCGCATCGGTAATGGGCCAGATTCTCGACGACCTGACCGAACCGATGCGGATGACCGCGCATACCCTGTGTTTCCGCAGCGAGGCGGGTGCGGCGGGGCGCGACACGCGCGGCTTCATCCGGCAGCACCAGTTCGAGAAAGTCGAGCTGGTCAGTATCTGCGGTCCCGAGGATAGCGAGGCGGAGCATGAGCGGATGACGCGCTGCGCCGAGGGGGTGCTCGAAGCGCTGAACCTTCCCTATCGACGGATGCTGCTTTGCGCGGGCGATATGGGGTTCGGCGCGCGTAAGACGTTCGATCTCGAAGTGTGGCTGCCGGGCCAGGATGCGTGGCGGGAAATTTCGTCCTGTTCGAACACCGGCGACTTTCAGGCGCGGCGGATGAACACCCGCTATCGACCGGCGGGCGAGAAGGCGACGCGGTTCGTCCACACGCTCAACGGGTCGGGGCTGGCGGTCGGGCGGACGCTGGTCGCGGTGATCGAGAATTATCAGCAGGCCGATGGATCGGTCGTCGTGCCAACGGTGCTGCGTCCCTATATGCGCGGCGTCGAAACCATCGAGCCGCGCTGATGCCACGCGCAGCGGCTTGGCGATCGGTCGCGGGGGTATCCACGCTCGCGGTGTCGCTGTCCGCCTGCATCCCGAACATAGGCGGCGGCGGACGCGACTATCCGCCGCCGCCGCGCGCGAACTATCCGCAGACGTCCACAGCACCGCGGCCCGAAACGCCCGGACGCGGCAGCATCGACGGTCCCGTGCAGACGCTACCCGCCTCGCGCCCGGCATGGGAGGCGCGGCCGGTCACGCCCGATGCGCGGATCGTGGCGGATTCGAGCTATGTCGTCGTCCCCGGCGATACGCTGCGCGGGATTGCCGACCGGACGGGAGCGTCGCTCGACGCGATCGCACGGGCGAACAATGTCGAGCCGCCCTATGTCATCCGGATCGGCGAACGGCTGACGATTCCCGGCGGGCGCTATCACCTCGTCAGGCCGGGACAGAGCGGGATCGCGATCGCGCGCGCCTATGGCATCGAATGGTCGCGGATCGTCGCCGCCAATGATCTGACCGAACCCTATATCCTGCGCGCGGGTCAGCGGATCGTGATACCCGGCAGCGTCGCGGCGGCGAATGGCGCGGGTCCGTCGGCACAACCATCGACCGCCGAATGCGCCGCCGCTTTCAACCTCGACATCGACGACATCCTGACGGGCGGCGAACCCGCGACCGCGCCCGATCAGGTCGCGGCCCGGCCGACGACCGACGCCAAGCGCGTGCTGCCGCCGACCGCGGTCGTGGTCGCCCCGACGAAGCTGACCGGCGGCGCGTTCATGTGGCCGGTCGACGGCCGCGTCGTGAAGCGCTTCGGCCCCGGCAAGAGCGGCGAACGCAACGACGGGATCAAGATCGCCGCCCCCATCGGTTCCCCGATTCACGCCACCGCCGATGGCGTCGTCGCCTATGTCGGTGACGGCATCGCGGCCCTGGGCGGACTGGTCATCGTCAAACACGGATCG
>Ga0115545_1001350_pt1 | contig 12721 bp, 9 predicted proteins | sample COGITO_mtgs_1003_FD_87188 | JGI IMG/M metagenome (GOLD analysis project Ga0115545, IMG submission 87188) | Pelagic marine microbial communities from North Sea - COGITO_mtgs_100330 | ecosystem: Environmental > Aquatic > Marine > Epipelagic | place: Germany:Helgoland, sampling site Kabeltonne...
CAAACGCGACACCAAACTTGGATAAAGGTTACTTGTTTGTTGGCGATGACACGAACTGCTCTACACCAGACAATACGGTATTTATTTCCTCATCTGCTAGTAGGGTTGGCATTAATACGACCAACCCAGGCGCCGCACTCGATGTAAGTGGTTCTGTGTACATTACCGGACCCGATGCACTAGTCTCTGGTTCCAAGGGATTATTTAATCTAAATGATGGCACTCTTCAGGTGGGTACCGAAGAAGTCGGCACAGGAGTTGCAGTAAAAATTAGATCCGATGTTGATAGTGGGGTACCACTTCTTGTTAAGAGTCCTTCCCATGAAGTCATTCTTGCATGTACTGGTTCGGGTAAGGTGACAGTCGGTGGAGTACACCTCGACGCCAAAATGAATATCAGCGGTTCAGATACAGATAAATTAATTTCTGCCACTGGGGAGACTAGAAGCCCTGCATTCTATGTGAGTGCAAGTGGCGAAACCTTTGTATCTGGCAATTTGATTCTCCAAAACATTGATCCAGTGATCCATTTCAGTAATAGCGCTGGTATAGGTTTGGGCACAATTGGATACAACTCCTCTGACAATATTCTCATCCAAAATGAGACCGTCAATAAGCACATTGTGCTGAAAGCAAATGATGCCGGCACTCTGCGTGAAGGTTTCCGTCTCGATGGTGCTGTGCCGGAAGTTGTTGTTAATCAGACTTCGGACTCGCTTGTTAATTTCCGCGTTGAATCGAATAACAACACTCACATGATTTATGTTGCCGGCGCCTCAGACAAGGTGGGCATCAATAACAGTAATCCCTCCGAAACACTTAGTGTGGTCGGCAATGTTTCTTCATCCGCACTACTGCATGCCCAAGGAAGCGCCACTTTTGGTGCCACAGTCACAGCCACTGGTTCCGTGTCGGCAGCCGGTCTTTATTCCACCGGATTGATATCCGGCTCCAACGGTCTTCACGTCGACGCGCCCGCTACCTTTGGCGCCACAGTCAGTGTGACGGGTGCGATTTCGGTCGGCATTCCGGTGGCTAAGACGGCACTAGACGTGCACCACAACCCAACTACTTTGACTAACGACACCGGGGGCGGTGAAGTGGTCAAGTTTGGAACGGGAACGTTGACAACTGGTAAACTCTATTACCTACACAGTGGTTCATCGTGGGAGCAAGCGGACATCATAGGCGAAGCATCCGGTGGTCTTGGAATGTTGGGCATTGCTTTGGGTTCCAATCCGGCTGTTGACGGAATGCTCTTGCGCGGATTCTTCGATGTGAACACATACTTGAGCGGAGCATTTGTCGCCGGCACAACTGTATATATGTCGGCACCGGGATATATTACAACCATGCGACCATCGGCGTCTAATGAGGTAGTTCGCGTCCTCGGCACGTGCACCACCACTGGGAATGTGATCTACTTCAATCCTAGTCCGGACTATTTGGTGGTGACATAGTGTCGAGGATCTTGCCTTTGATACTGGCACAGAGAATATAAATCATCTAGCGGTTAATAAATCTTTCCCTCTATAGGCGTAGGAATATAAAATCAGTTTTAGTGCCCATTAATGTTATAAAAATGGGTTTTGGTCTGGAATAATACTATTTATTTCTGAATTATTGTCAAATAAGGAGAGAATTCATGTCTAGTTTACTTGGTGAGGCGATCATCGATGCTAAAGCCCTTCGAGAGAGTGCCCTTAAAAATGCCGAGAGTACTATCATCGATAAGTACTCGGAAGAGGTTAAGAAGGTTTTAGATCAATTGCTGGAACAGGAAGAAGAATTTGAAGATGCTCCCGAGTTTGACATTGAAGATGAAACCATTGACGTTGCAGAAGAAGGAGAGGTTACCGACACTGACGTACCCCTAGCTGCAACCGACGGTCTCGCTAGCAACCAAGGCTCAAACTTGTCGGATCTCCCCGCTGCCGGCACCGACGTAGAGGTCACCCTCGACCTTGGCGCCCTGCAGGAAGCCATCGCAGAACTCTCAAGCACTCTTGATGAAGACGAAGAGATTGATATCGAAAATGCACTCGACGAAGAGGCTAAACCAGACTTTCTTGACTTAGATGACGATGGCGATACAGATGAGCCCATGAAGAGCGCGGCTGATGAAGTTCAAAAAGAAGAGGTTGATGTTGATATTGATCCTTCCGCCGACGAAGAAGAGGCAGACAGCGAAGCGATGGCAGGACTAGCCAACCTCTCAGAAGACGAGGCAGATCCTTTTGACGCAATCGTTGATGCAGTCATGGAGAAGCTCGATGTTGATATGGGCTTCGAACTTTCTGGCTGGGCAGGTCGCCCCACATCCCAACTTAAACACGGTCAAGAGGAGCAGTTAGCCGCTGACACCTCCACCCCAACAGAAACTGTTGACGAGGAAGCCGAGTTGGATGACGAATTAGAATTAAACGAATCGAATACTGTACTGGAAGACGAAAATACCGCTCTGAAGGCACAGTTAGATACCTACAAGCAAGCAGTTGAGGAGATCAAGGAAAACCTCTATGAGGTTAACCTCTCCAACGCACGTTTGCTTTACACGAACCGTGTATTAAGAAATACCTCCTTAAATGAGCGACAAAAAGATAAGATTGTCGAAGCGATTTCCACCGCCGGTTCGGTTACAGAAGCGAAGACGATCTTCGAGACGCTTCAAAGCACAGTGGAGGCTAAGCCTAAGCAAAGCCCACAATCGCTGAGCGAAGCAATTGGTCGTAGAACTTCTGTTATCCGCGCGACTCGCCAAGAGTCGCCAAAACCCAATGACGCATTTTCTGATAGGATGCGTCGTTTAGCTGGAATAAAATAATCATAATTTATAAAAAAAAGGAGGTGATTTAAAATGTCTAGTATTATCGAAAGATTGACCGAAGGAGTTGTCAATCGTGATATGCGAGCAGAAGGCAACGCCCTTCTCTCCAAGTGGGAGAAGACTGGTCTTCTCGAAGGCTTAGAAAAAGATTCTAAGCGTTCCACAATGGCTCGCTTGCTTGAAAACCAAGCAAAGGAACTTCTTCGTGAAAGTTCAACCATGGCCGGTGGTGACGTCGAGGGCTTCGCAGCCGTCGCATTCCCCATTGTACGCCGTGTATTCGCAGGCTTGATCGCAAACGATCTCGTCTCAGTTCAGCCCATGAGCTTACCCTCAGGTCTGATTTTCTTCCTCGACTTCACTATTTCTGCACAAGGCGCGGGTATTCCTCGTCTCGGCTACGGTGACCCTCAAGGTGACGTAGAGTCTCTTTGGGGCGGCAACGTTGTCGGTGCTCAGTTGACTGGTGGTGTCGATCTCAGTGGAAACGCTGCAGAGGAAGGTCCCTACAACATGAACAACGGCTACTCATCGCCAACTGGTTCTGGTGAGATTCTTGTGACATTCTTGTCTTCAAGTACTTACAGTTCCTCTGCTGGTGATATTGCTAAGCTTTGTGAGTTCGATCCTGAACTTGAGTCCCAGTCTGGTACAGCAACTGTTGCTGTCGGTACTGTTCTTCTCTCTCAGTTGACAGACTTCGACGCCAGCAATGGTAACCGTAACCTGTCTGCTTTCGCCCTTTCCGCATCTAACGGTAACGGTGGTATGGCTCGTGTTTACGACTCTGGTTCTTCGACCACTGGTGTTCAACTTAAGCGTCTTACTCGCATCACTGGTTCAACCGCTGATACGCACGCTCTCGTTGTTGTTGCTTCCTACGATGGTAGCGCGACAGCCGGTCAGTTAGCCGCAGCCCTCACAGGCTCTACCGGCGCTAGCGAAGTTGGTGGTAGCATTAGCTCTGGTTCTTGGACTATCGTCGACGACTTCGTCAACGGCGGCGCTATCGGTTCTGTGATCGGTGACGATCCATGGGGTCTTGAGAACAACCAGAACATCCCAGAAATTGACATTAAGGTCGATTCCGTGGCTGTGACGGCTGTAACCAAGAAGCTCAAGGCTAAGTGGACTCCGGAGTTAGGTCAAGACCTTAACGCCTACCACAACCTTGACGCTGAAGTTGAGTTGACAAGCATTCTCTCTGAGCAAATCGCTCTTGAGATTGATCGCGAGATCCTTGAAGACCTCATCCGTGGCGCAACTGCTGCTACTAAGTACTGGGCACGTTCGCCTGGTCTTTTCGTCAACCGCGACACAGGTGCTGAGATTGGTGCGTCTGCAAAGGCTCCCGACTTCACCGGTACCGTGTCCGAGTGGTACGAGACTCTCGTTGAGACAATCAACGATGTTTCTGCTGCTATTCACCGCAAGACTCTTCGTGGTGGTGCTAACTTCGTCGTCTGCGGACCAGAAGTTGCCAACATCCTTGAGTTCACCGCTGGCTTCCGTGCTTCCGTCACTTCTGACGACGAGCGTGGCTCCATCGGCGCTGTGAAGGTCGGCGCACTTACCAAGAAGTTCGACGTATACGTTGATCCATACTTCTTGCGTAATGTGGTTCTCGTTGGTCGTCGCGGCTCCTCTTTCCTTGAAAGCGGATTCGTGTACGCTCCATACGTCCCACTGCAGACCACACCAACCATCTTTGGACCAGAGGACTTCGTACCTCGTAAGGGCGTGATGACTCGTTACGCTAAGAAGATGGTACGTCCTGATATGTACGGTCTTGTCATTGTTCGTGGCATGATTGGTGAGAGCGGCGCTACTGCTTAAGTATAGCAATAGAAGCCAAATATATAAAGCCCCCGTCGTCTGACGGGGGCTTTTGTCTTTGAGGACATCTCTTGGCAGAGAAAGGAGAACATTAAAGATCCCCCGGTCAACCCGGCGGTTTTTTAAAAAACACACATGTGACAAATTTTTTCCCCGGTAAATTTTTGAGATACTCACTTTTGCTAGACAGTAAACTATTTACTAGGTACCTTTACAAATATAGGAGAATATATCATGGGTAAAAAATGGAAACGTATTTTAAGATTAAGAAGAAACGCCGCCGCGGCTCCCGCAGCCAAGGAAGCACCGGTCGCTGTTGATACCCGAGCAACAGAGGTGAAGCCAGAGCCAGCGCTCGTTGAAGAAGCCGAAGCCGAAAAGGTTGTTGAAGAATCAGCACCCAAGGAAGAAAAGGCAGCACCTGCAAAGAAGGCAACAAAGAAGAAGGCAGACCGTCCTGCCCGTCGCACTTCTAAGAAATAAACAGCAATAAGAAGGAGGAGCCTTGAGTGCCTACAAATTTAAATCCCTTATCTACGACAAGCGCCGTGGTGCTGACACCAACGGGCTCAACCGCCCTGGTGTCAGCCGCACTCCCCTTTGGAATTTACACCGCCTCAGTCGACTTCCTGAGCGGTGCCTCTGACCAGGTAGCGTATACTTATAAGAAACTTGGTGGCGATGTCGTCGACATTGAACTGACTCCCTCCAATGTGTATGCCGCGTATGAAGAAGCAGTATTAGAGTACTCATATATAATCAACCTTCACCAAGGTAAGAATGTATTGTCTACTGCGCTGGGGAACGCCACCGGAACATTTGACCACGATGGAACGCTACTCAGCGGTCCTATAAGCGGCAACTTACACTATCCTCGCTGGCAGGCTGCCTATGCAAGCAAGGTCGGGGATGGAATGGCAGCAATTGCCGGCTTTGGCGGAACTATTCCTCAATATTCTGCATCCTTCACTCCCACTGCAAAAAAGCAAGACTACGATCTCCAGGAGATCATTAACGATGCTTCGACAAGTGGTGTAGATGATAAAGGAAATGCTGTACCCTTCTCGGGCAAAGTCGATGGAAAGCGTGTCATTATAACAAAGGTCTTCTACAAGACCCCAAAAGCAATGTGGCGATTCTTCGGATACTACGGGGGCATTGGTGTTGTGGGTAATATGTCTACGTACGGACAGTTTTCTGATGATTCCACCTTCGAGATGATCCCAACGTGGCAGAATAAGATGCAAGCGATCATGTATGAAGACAATATCTACACACGTACTTCGCACTACTCCTATGAGTTGATCGACAACAAGTTAAGAATATACCCGGAACCCGGACACTGGGACTTCAATGAGCGTGATCAGATTTGGGTCAGGTTCTATGTTCAGGATATGGACGTCTTCACCGCTAATCCGGAGTATAATGATGGCGTAGAGGGTGTCAATAATATGAATACCTTACCTTTTGATAACATTCCTTATGGAAATATTAATGCGATTGGTAAACAGTGGATCAGAAAGTACGCTTTAGCGCTCTGCAAAGAGATGCTCGGTCAGATCCGCGGTAAGTTCACAACAATTCCAATTCCCGGAGAAAGCGTGACACTTAATCATGCCGATCTTTTATCTCAAGCAAAAGACGAGCAGCAGCAACTTAAAGATAAGCTGATGGAGATGCTTAAAGAAACAGAATACAAGGAACTTGTTAAATACGACTCCGAAACCGCTGATGCGACGCAGAATGTGTTCAAAAACTCTCCTTTACCGATTTTTGTGGGGTAAAATAAATGTCAAACGAATGGGAAAGACCAGCATCGCCGCCACCACCGCTCTTCTTAGGTAAAAAAGAACGAGATCTAGTAAAGCAGGTTAACGATGAACTTATTGAAAAGGTTATTGGACAGCAGATCCTGTACTATCCGATTGATTTAGAGGCAACGAAATTTCACGATCTCTATGGCGAGGCAATAGAGAAAACGTATCTCCCACCTGTGCGCATTTATGCGCTGATTGACTTCAACGAAGAAGAAACGTCATACCTACCCAATGTAGGCATAGACACAGACTCGATCATTACCGTGTACTTCCACAAGAGAAGGCTAACAGAAGATCAAGACATGTTTGTCCGTGAAGGCGACTTCATTCTTTACGGTGAGATCTATTATGAAATAGTCAAACTGTCGGAGCCCAGAAAGTTATTTGGTCAAGTAGACCACAGTTTTGAGATAGCCGGCACATGCCGCCGAGCAAGAAGAGGATTATTCGATGCTACCTGATGATTTTGATTTTGCACAGTTGCCACCGGGCGCCACAAGTGCCACGCTAGAAGAAGTGGGGATGCTTGCCTCTAGTATCGAGACAATAGACTATGCAATTACCTCATGGTTAAAAGAGGACTTAGACTTAAGTGCCAAAACCAACGCCGGCTATACTAACGTGCCTGTTTTCTGGCAAACGCCAGAAAGAGCATTCCAGATAAAAGACAACAGGTCCATCAGGGATACGGACGGATCTTTGATTCTTCCTGTGGTTAGTATAGAGCGAACCGGGATCATCAAAGATCCTGAACGCAAGGGAAGTTACCAGGCGCAAATATATGCCCCGAATGAAAACGGACGAACCGGTCGAATGGTTATTGCGCGAAAGATAAAGCAAGATAAAACTAGAAACTTTGCTGTAGCGTCCGGCACGAGGACCAATAACGGAGGAAAGTTGCAAAACTATTTTCCTAGGAAAAACAAAAAGATAGTTATCCAGAGTTTGTCTATTCCGATCCCTGTATATGTTAACGTAGAGTACAAAGTAGTGATCCAAACAGAGTATCAGGAGCAAATGAACCAGTTAGTGCAGCCTTTTATGACACGAACCGGTCAGATAAACTCGTTTCTATTAAGAAGAAATGGGCATATCTACGAAGCCTTTATAGAACAGGATTTTTCTCACAACAATAATGTGTCCAATTTGGGCGAGGACCTTCGGACGTTTGAGACTACGATAAAAATACGTATTCTTGGTTATTTAATAGGAGAAGGAGAAAATGATGATCGACCGATTGTCACTCTTGAGGAAAGTGCCGTAGAAGTGACGTATCCCAGAGAATCGGCAGTAATTCCTGGACAACCTTCGTTTTTAGTAGACTAATTCAGGAAGTAAACTTTATTTTCTACTTTTGGTTCATCCTTTTGGAATCCAAAATACTATTTAAGTAATGATTGTGACGTCTTTTAAGACAATTAAATACAAGAGGATTGCGAAATCATGTCAGTAAAGAAATTTAAGTTTGTTTCCCCCGGAGTTTTTATCAACGAGATTGATAACTCCTTTATACCCAGAACCCCAGATGCGATTGGACCCGTTGTTATTGGTCGTGCCACACGTGGCATCTCCATGGCACCGATTAAAGTTGAAGCCTATTCCGACTTCGTCAGCATGTATGGTGATACCGTCCCCGGCGCTGCCGGCGGAGACGTATATAGGAATGGTTTGGACACCCAGTCCCCCATCTACTCAACATACGCAGCAAAGGGTTTCCTGAACTCAGGAGTCGCCCCTCTCACGTATGTTAGAGCCCTTGGTCACCAGCACCCAGATGCCGAAACGGCAACTTCTCCGTTCTTCGGAGAGCAGGCTGGATGGCGAACAGAAAACCTGTTGTCTCAAACCCAAGGCGGCGTCGCGTACGGTCTATTTGTCTTCCCTTCTGGGACTTTCAATGAGACCGGCTCTTTCGACGCCACCACTGGCGGCAACACCGGCAGTTTAGCGGCAATCTGGTACCTCGAAGCAGGTATCATGGCGCTTTCAGGAACTCTTATTGGCTCCGGTGCTATCGGCACCGGCACACCTCGCTCGAACGCCGAAGGTGTCTCCACAATGATCGAGTCAGACTCAGACGGTATCTTCAAGCTTGTCCACACGGACGGAACAGCCGCCAAGAAAGTCTATGATTTCAGTCTAGACGACAACAATCAGAGATTCCTGCGTAAGGTCTTCAACACCAACCCCCAATTATACGTGTCAGGAAACTTCTACCCGTCCGCTTCCGAACAGTCTTACTGGCTTGGCGAATCATACGAACAAGAAGTCCGCGACTTGCTGGGCGGCAACGTTGGACGTGCCCTGGTTGGCGCCATCGTTCCTGTTCACCTGAGCAGCAGCAACACGGTCAGCCCGTCAAACAGACTTGGCTCTAACTGCCAAGCCAGAGAAGCCGTCGCTGGCTGGTTCATCGGTCAAGATACCGGCACTTCTGCCGACTACAACCCCGCACAAACCCAGAAGTTGTTCAGACTTATTGGTCGCGGACATGGTGCTTGGCTGAGCAAGAACGCAAAGATTTCCATCTCGAATATTCGTCAGTCTAACAACAGTACAACCGATTACGGCACCTTCTCGGTCCTGATTCGTAGTATTTCTGACTCTGACAACGCTATGCAGATCCTTGAGAGATTCGATAACCTTAACTTGGATCCCACCTCTCCTGATTACATTGCACGCAAACTGGGCGATCAGTACCAGACTTGGGATGAAGATGAGAAACGCCTTAAGACATTCGGCGAGTACCCGAACCAGTCAAAATTTGTATACGTTGACATGAACCCAGATGTTGATGCCGGCGCAACAGGCATGGACACTCTTCTTCCATTCGGCTACTATGGTCCTCCTAAGTACACAGACGTCACAGGCGTCCTTATTGGTACAGGCTCCGCAGACGACTCCGGTGGCGCACCAAACGTCGGCTTCGTGACGCTCGGCACAGGTTCCACCGTCTCAGACGTTCTCTGGAATGGCACGTACATGTTGTCCGGCGCTCTCGATAATGTCGGCGCCGCGAAGCTACAGTTTCCGTCAGTTCGTCTCCGCAACTCGGCATCAGATGGTGGCTTGAGCGACCCTCGCCGTGCTTTCTTCGGATTCTCGCCGACACGTGCTTCAGGCTCCACACGCTATGATCCAAGTTGCGCAAACGTGCAAGATCTTCTCAGCGCCCAGTTTGGTCCGCTAGCAGATCCGACCAATGACTCCATTCCAGGTATTGATGGCTATTCATACATCTTTACAATGGACAACCTGGTAAGCAACGGCGGCGCTACCCCGATTATGTACTACCTCTCTGGCTCACGGACAGGTGGCTCTTCATACACCGCCGGCGGCTCTTATGTAACTCTTCTGGACGCAGGCTACACCAGTTTCACTGCTCCACTGTGGGGTGGCTTCGACGGGTTTGATGTCAAACTTCCTGATCCTCTCTACAACGATGGTATGAGCGCAGCCTCAACTGAGTTGAATAGTGCAGCATTCTACACATGGAAGCGCGCCATCGATACAGTCGCCGATCCAGAGTTCATTGATATGAACCTCCTCGCAGCACCTGGTCTGACCAGGGACAGCTTAACTGAGCACATGGTTAACCTTTGTGAAGCCCGCGCTGATGCCATGGCACTTATCGACCTTGCTAACGTCTACCTCCCCACTGCGGAAGGACAGTACTCTAGCAAGTCTACTAAGGCTTCACGCATCGCCACAACCCCGCAACAAGCCGCAACTGCTCTCAGAGATAGAAGAATTGATTCCTCCTACGGTGCCACTTTCTATCCATGGGTTCAGACTCGCGATGCAAACACTGGCGCTGCCCTGTGGATTCCACCATCCGTAGCGATGATGGGCGTCCTGGCTAGTTCTGAGAAGAAAGCGCAACTTTGGTTCGCTCCCGCTGGCTTCAACCGCGGCGGTCTCTCAGAAGGTGCTGCTGGCATCCCGGTTAGCGCAGTTACTGAAAAGCTCACCTCTAAAGAGCGCGACCTTCTTTACGAAGCAGGCATCAACCCGATTGCTTCATTCCCATCTAGCGGAATCGTAGTGTTCGGTCAGAAGACTCTTCAGGAACGTCAGTCCGCACTCGATAGAATCAACGTAAGACGACTTGTTATCTACTTGAAGAAGCAGATTTCATTAATCTCCACCAAGATTCTCTTCGAACAGAACGTACAAACAACTTGGAACCGCTTCACAGGTCTTGTTGAGCCCTTCCTCGCCAATGTTAAGAGCAACTTCGGTATCTCTGACTACAAGTTGATTCTTGATGAGTCAACAACCACCCCCGATCTTATTGATCAAAACATTATGTATGCAAAGATCATGGTTAAGCCAGCACGCTCAATCGAATATATCGCGATTGACTTTGTTGTCGCCTCGACCGGCGCATCATTTGATGATTAAAAAAAAACTAAATACTATTTAAAAAAGAATACAGGAGTACTTTAAAATGCCATTTTGGTCAGACAACTTTGCCGAGAGCACACAACTTAAAGATCCTAAGCGTCAGTTTAGGTTCAAGGTCGAATTTACGGGCATTAGCGCCCCTCAAGGCGGATCACTTATGTGGTACGCTAAGACGATTAACAAACCATCCTTTACCATCGAGAATGCGGAACACCAGTACCTAAACCACACCTTTTACTACCCTGGTTCAGTTACTTGGGATCCGATTTCCGTAACGTTGGTTGATCCTCGTGATCCTGATATGACCGCTACTCTTTCGGACATCATCAACCTTTCCGGCTACACTCCGCCTTCCAACCCTAACTCGCTTGGCTCCATGTCGAAGTCTCGCGCTGCAGGCGCCCTTGGTGCGGTTTATATCTCACAGCTTGATGGTGACGGTAACGAAATTGAAAAGTGGACCCTCTGGAACGCATTCATTACCAGTATCAACTACGGCGATTTGGCTTACGGTAACAACGAACTGGTCGAAATGACTCTCGAACTTCGCTACGACTGGGCACGACTGCAGACCATGGGTGGTCCATCTCGTGCAACTGGTGGCGACGAAGCGACAACTTTCTTCCAATCATAAGTACAAAACGCACTTAAACGTGTTATAATATTTTCATTGCAATAACTAATAGAGGTGTATATTGTCAAGAAACAGCGATAGAGTGGGCGCTCAGCCAAATACAGATGCGAGCGCCCCTCAACAATTAACTCAAAACCTGGAAAACAATGACTTTTCGTTCATTGTACCAACAGAATTCGTAGACCTTCCATCGGGAGGCTCCTACTACCACGCATCACATCCCCTGCATCAGAAGGATGTGATCGAAATTAAGCAGATGACAGCAAAAGAAGAAGATATGCTTACATCTCGCACACTACTGAAGAAGGGTGTCGCTATTGACCGAGTTCTTTCGAGTCTTATCCAAGATAAGACAATTAATCCAGACTCCATTCTTGTGGGAGACAGAAACGCGATTATCATTGCGGCACGAATCTCTGCGTACGGAAATGACTACAATACAAAGGTCACGTGTCCTTCTTGTGGCACCGCTCAAGAATATGGATTCGACTTGAATAAGGCAAATGTCTACAATGGTGGAGTCTCAAGCGATTCAGACGTGCAGAACAATGATGATGGCACATTCTCCACTACGCTACCTAGAACTGGTCTTTCGATCACCTTTAAGTTGCTTAATGGTGCAGATGAGAAGAGGCTTCTCGATGGTATTGAGCAAGATCGTAAAAACAAAAACGCTCCTGAGCGAAACGTTACGCGCCAACTTGTTAACATGATCGTCGGAGTTAACGGCAATTCCACAGCCCAGGCTGTAAATTACGTTGTCGAGAATATTCCATCTGTGGATGCTCGTCATCTCCGTAATGCCTACAAGACGGCAAACCCCAACGTCACCCTAGACCAACATTTCGAATGCTCGGAGTGTGAATACGAGAGTGAACTGGAGGTTCCGCTCACAACGGACTTTTTTTGGCCTAACACCTGAGTACATGGAGAACGTATATGAGCAGTTCTTCTTTCTAAAATACTCTGGAGGCTGGTCGTTATCGGAAGCGTACAATCTTCCAATTGGTTTGCGTATGTGGTTTGTCGAGAGGCTTGTCAAGCAACTTGAAGCCGAAAAAGAAGCGATCGAGAACGCTTCCAAGGGCAACAGCAACAAGAGGAGTCAGACCCACATGTTGACTGAAGAAAACGGACCACCGGCGCCAAAATCATATGGTAAAAAATATGGACAAGGGTAAAACCTTGTCTTTTTTTGTG
>Ga0115545_1001352_pt1 | contig 12703 bp, 16 predicted proteins | sample COGITO_mtgs_1003_FD_87188 | JGI IMG/M metagenome (GOLD analysis project Ga0115545, IMG submission 87188) | Pelagic marine microbial communities from North Sea - COGITO_mtgs_100330 | ecosystem: Environmental > Aquatic > Marine > Epipelagic | place: Germany:Helgoland, sampling site Kabeltonne...
ACCATATGCACCACTTGTTATAGACCAACCAGTTTCACTTGGCCAATTATCAAATGTAATTTCCATTGTAATTTGATAAGTTATATTAGTATCACAAGTTGTACCCGAACATGAACCATCGTCAAATGTAGCCCATGGATTAAATGTAGGTTGAGTAGGATCTGTACATCCAGCTATACATGAAGTAGGTGTATAAGCCATAGTATCTGAAAAAGTACTATCCGCAAATTCAACCATACCATAATGTTCTACTGACCAGTTAGGTGGCATTTGACCGTTACCAGCATATACTGCAAAGTCTTGTTGATTAGGACCAAGTCCATATTGAAAAGGACCTACACCTTCTTCATTCCAATACCAAAATCTAACTGGATTACAATTAGCATTTGATGTGTCTGTTTGCCAAAAGAATTGTACCAATGTTTGGCCTGTTGGTAAACAATTTTGCTGTACATTATACGATAAAAACCCACTACAAGGTGGGTAAGTACATAAACTATTATCTGAAATGTATGCTGTTGAATCATAATTTAAAGCATTAGGGTCAGTGCATCCTGTAATTGGTGGAGCACAAGGAGCAACTGTAAGTGTTTGTACTAAACTATCTCCAAAGTTTCCTGCAACATACATTAAAGTGTCTTGACATGAATTACTAATCATAAACCAACCATCAGTACCTCCCCATTGAGAAGAACCTAATCCGTCACCAAAACTATCATATATACCTGCAATAATAGTTCCTCCAAGAAAAACAACAGTGTCATACATTGTATTTGGTAGCATATTACTATCGTTTTCAACAATAATAGGTGAACCACCAGGAGGTGTAATGTTCCAGCTTGTTTCAGATGGATAATCGTCTGTCATTAATTGAATGTGAATCCAACTGCCTTGGCTAAATAGTAATGTTGGTATTAGTGTAAATATTAATAATAACTTTTTCATTTTTATCCCTTAAAAACTTGTTTTTTACCACCCTGATAAAAATATCCGTGACCTTCAGATACTAGAGTGTTGTTAATCATCATTTCAGTACCTTGTGCATCTCGTATATAGATTTCACCTAGTACCCGGCCATATTTTCCCACTCCAAAAGACTTTAACAAAAAATAACCAGGCTTGTCGCTGACTACTTCTAACAATTCCTTATTTCTTGCCTTAGCCTCTAATCCTTTCGCTTTTTCTTCGAGGTTTCTGGTTCTACTTTCCCATGTGTCGATTCCTTTGTATCTGATTCTTTTCTTGACCCAAATATCAAAGCCAACATCGATAAGAGCATCAATAGTATCACCGTCAACAACTCTTTCTAGCTTTCCTCTGTAAATGTATTTTTCCATCTTAACAACAGTTTTTCTTATCCTTATTGCAAGAACCACCTTTACAAGGTCTACATGCGCAGTTTACTTTCCATGCCCAAAATCCAGCAATTAAAAATAAACCAAGTCCCAACTTAAAGTTTATACCAAATGAACAACCAGCTCCTACAGCTAATACATATCCACCATAACATGTTACATAACATAATATAGCATCGTATAAGTTCTTATTTTCTTTGAATTCTGCTACTATTTTTTCATCAAGTTCTGTTTTATCTAAAACTTTTTTTACAACTTTTTTTGCAGTCTTTTTTACTGCGGCTTTTTTAGTTGTTTTCTTTGTTGTTGCTTTTTTAGCCATTTTAATTTTCTCCATTATTTTCTAATATCAATATAATCTTTACTAGCATCTAACTTTTTCAAGTCAGCCTTTAGTTTTTTGAAGTTCTGTTGAATTTGTCTAGCATACTTAATCATTTGCTTTTTGTAGTATTCTTCTTCACTCCAGGCTTTTTTATCACCTTTCTTCAATTTTTCTGCCATCTTAGCATCTGATTCCTTGCCTCTAACTGCATTGTTCTCGTCTCTTAGATAGTATTCAAAATCTTGCATAATATCTCTATAAGCTCTATTTATTAGAGAAGCAGAGTCATTCCAGCCAGAAGATACTTTCTTTTGCTTTAGCATTTTTACCTGTTTATTAATGGAGTCTGTATACATCTTAGTTACAGCATCTACCATTTTAATTATCTGGTCACCTGGACTGGACTGTGCTAATCTATCTCTTAGCATTTCTTCATATCTAGATCTATTTGCACCTGCAATATTTTTTGCACTCATAAGAGCAGTTGCACCTGCTTTTGCAGCTTTTCTATCGGCTTTCTTTTCTGAAGTTGCGCCTTTATTTGCTTTATTAAGGTCTATAGTTACTACCTCATCTGCAATTTCTGAGTATCTTTTAAAGTTGTGAACTCCGGCTGTTGTATTACCCATTCTATCACCACCACCTTTTGAAACTGCTATTTTTGCTCCATCTTTTCTATTCCATCTATCTCTTGATACATAGATGTGCTTTTTACCTAAAGTTGCACCAATCAAACCTGGATAAACAGTACCATCCCAAGAAGTTCCTCTGAAAGGATTCACTTTAGACTTATTTACAAAGAAGAGATTGATAACTCCACTACTACCCTTAGCTGAATTACCTACTGCTGCATCAGGTACCAGGTCAAGAGCTAAATCATATGTTCTTGCAAGTGCGTTAAAAAAGTTTTTTTCTCTTTTAAAATCCTTTCTAGCGGCTAGTTTTGCTAATTTTTTGGATTCAAATTTTTCAACCAATAATTTTTCAGATAGAACCTTTGCTAGTTCTTCTCGTATTATTGTTTTGATTTCATTTTTCATCATTTTTTTCTCTCCTTTGTCGATGGTTTTTCTACCTATTTGTCCCTTTGGAGCCAATATAGGAAATAGTTTTTTCCCATCATCAGTCCATTCTAGTCTATCCCTATCTTTTTTTAAATTGTTTAAAAGATCTACTAGACTGAGTTCTTGTTGTTCAATATATTCTGCTCCTGCATCATGCTTGGAGTAAAATCTTTTTTTATCTTTATCATAGTAGTACTCTATGTTTGTCTTCATAGAGTCTCCTATTTTTATTTTATCTTCATGTAAAGACTTCATTATGAAAAATCTTTACTCTCAATTAATGTATATGAAAAAGTATTTCCCCAAATATCTCTGGCTTTTCTACATATTTCCATAAATTCATGAAAATCATCTACCTTTTTAAACACTTGACATCCTGCAGACCATTTATTTACATAATAGGACTCTGTATATGGATTAGATCTATGAATGTTTATTCCATATATTCCTTCCTTTATAGTAGCCTCATCAGTATCATATTCAAGGTCTCTATCATTGTCTCTGTAAACTTTTACAGGTCTTCTTTGGCCGAGAGCTTCATATTTTCCTTGATGCTTTCTAATCTTATGAGATCCTCTATATTGACCAGGCACCAAAATAGCTGTTCCATCTTTATTCATAGGATTCTCCATCCAATATTGTCCTGGATCTGTAGTAGCTTCCCATTGATGAAATTTCCATTCACCTGCAGCATCTTTATAAGAAAGTGTTAGTGTATCGTCAAAATGATTTGTAACTTTACCATCAGTCTCAGAGTTTCTGATTCCAATTATGTTTACATCATAACCTTTATTGTTGTTGTCGTTGAACCACTTGTAGCCTTTAGAAATAATAACTTCTTTAACTTTTTCTCTAGTGAATTCCATATATTTTTCCCCTTATTTGCTAACGAAGCACAGTAAACTTCGTATATATAAATATCACGAAAGGGGTAAAGTATTACTTATTCTGTAGAAAACTTGAATCGAGAGTGTATCTCTTACCTAACTGGTCTTCAACAACATAGTGCTGTTTGGGACAGCATGGAGGACCTACAATAGTTTCTCCAACAATAGTAACACTAGTACCAGCCTTTAATAGTCCTTTATGTGATTGCAGGTCTTTTGCTAGTTTTGCAGGTTCATTCATTTCTTAAGATCCTTTTTTGTAAAGTGTTTACTAATCATATTATATGCCTCTTTTTCTGCATCTTTGAAACTTTTGAATGGACCAGCCATTTGGGTTTTTGTATGGAATACGAAATAGTCACAAGAACCAGGACTTGTAGTTTTTTGTCCCAATCTGTTTTTTCCCTCTTTAGGTAAAACTATTTTTGCTCTTATAGATAGATAATCTACTTGCTTGACGTAATTTCCGTATTTTTCTTTTTTTCCCATACTATATATAAATATATCTGTATTTATTCTTTATTTAGCCACCCTTAATTTTAATTTAGATATTTTCTCCAAAAAATCAGGTATACTTTCCACTTTGTTATTACTGTTTCTTATTTCAATATCTTCTAAATATGAAGGACTTTTTGATATTAAATTAGTTAAGGCTTCAAAACCTTGGTCTGCCCAAAATACTCCAAAACTATTGTCCGTACCTATAAGTAGCTGTCCATCAGGCTGATTCTTAAATATCAAATAATAATCCATTAATATCTAAATGCACCTGCTTCTTGGGCAAGTTTCTTTTCACTAACCCATTGGTTCAATATATGTACAACTTTTTCTGTATCATCATTTGACATGAACGGATGAATAGGTAAACTAACTAATCTATCTGCATTTCCTCTAGTTCTAGGGTTTTGATTTGTTTTTCCCAATTCACTATATGCTCCTGTTTCTTCTATGCAAATAGGATAGTGTATACCCACTTGAGATCCTTGTTCTTGCATATAATCCATAAGTTCTTGCCTATCTACCTCTCCATCACCAACTAATATTGGAAATATATGGAAAACTTGTTCTGTACACCATGGTGCTGGTTCTACTAATGGTACAGTTATCTCAGGATTATTTATATGGCTATAATGATCTGCAAATTTTCTTCTATTTGCGTTCCATAAATCTAGATGCTTTAATTTTTCATCTAAAACTATTGCTTGTATAGGGTCTATTCTATAGTTTCCACCCTTAACATTGTGAACATACTTAACCTTAGAACCAACTTCTTTAATTTCTCTACATCTATCTGCGAGTATATCGTCATCAGTTGTAATTACTCCAGCTTGGCCAGCTGCACCTAAATTTTTACCAGGATAGCATGAAAATGCTGCAATATCTCCGAACGTTCCAACTTGTTTTCCATTACATTTTGCTCCGTGTGCTTGTGAACAATCTTCTAATACATCACAACCAAAACTGTTTGCATATTGCATTATTGTTTCCATATCACATGGATGGCCATATAAGTGAACAGGAATAATTAAGTGGTGGTCATCACAAAATTCTTCAGTGTTTGTTGTTAGTTTATTAAGTAATTTTTCTGTATCAAGTTGAAAATATTCGTCATGGTCTATTAAATGAATAGTACAATTACCATTTAGTGCTTGGTCTGGACCTAAAACTGTTGCAATATACGTGTTGGCTTGTGTGTAAATATGAACATGTTGAGTATATCCAAGTGCTTGAGTCGCAACTCTTAAGGCATCTAATCCGCTTGATACTCCAATACAATGTTTGTTACCATTCCATTTTGCAAAATGTTCTTCAAACTTCTGTACCTCTGGTCCGTTTACATAAGCTGAATTTTGAAACATTGTGTTTATTCTAGGAAGTGCATCATCTTTAATTACTTCCCACTGTGCTGATAAGTCGTTAAATTTTACCATAATTAATCTGCTAGTATTTCTAAAGTTTGTAATGTTATTGTCTTATTTGTATCTGAAAAGTCATCACCTAAAAAGTTACTTATAGAGTTTTCAAGTGGTGATGGGAATGCTGCATAATCTACCGTTTCTTCTCTATGTGAATGAGATTCTGCTTTTGTGTAATAAGTCATTTTTTGAGCTTTATCATCCCATATTACAGTTGCATTTTCAAAATCAAATACACATTCTCTAAACTTATCACCATATACCCAAGATACATTGATAGTAGCTGCAAAATCAGGATAAGTTACAATACCAAATGCACTATCAGGACCATTCATTCTTTTACTATATTCATTCCAATCTACTTCTACAGGTTTTTCACCAACCAAGTATTGAACTATAGAAACATCATGACATGCTAAGTCCCATTTACATGTAGTACCATCAACTATGTGCGTAATATTTGCATTGTATCTATGCATTGAAATAGATTCTATTTTTCCTAATAAACCTGCATCATACTCTTGTTTTAATCGTTGAACTGCGTAGTTATATGTAAAAGTCCAATCTGTGAATAATTTTGCACCAGTTTTATGTGCTACTGCATATAACTTTTCTGCTTCTTCAAAGTCAGTTACTAAAGGCTTTTCACAAAATACATTTACACCTCTTCTTAAAAAGTGGTCGCAAATCTCATAATGTGTAGACGGAGGAGTTGCTATTAATACGTTTGCAACATCTAAGTCTTGATAATTTTTAACCTCTGCATTTGATTCTGGATTTGCATCACAAATAACTACATTTGTGTGTCCTAATTTTATTAGTGTTTTATATAATATTTTTCCCCAATAGCCATAACCGACTAAACCTATATTACCTGTTTTAACCATTACTTTTTCTCCTTTTAATTATTGCTGGATTACCATAAGCTATGTGATTTGCAGGAACGTCTTTGGTTACAACAGCACCTGCACCTATTACTGCATTATCTCCTATATTTACAGGAAGTATAGTTGCATTGGAACCTATTCTTACATTATCACCAATCTTTGTTTTTCTACTTATCCAATTGTCTAGTGGTGCATCAAATTTATCGTTGATAAACATAACTCCATGTGCAATAAAGCATTGGTCACCTATTTCTACGTCTGAACAAACGAAAGTGTGACTACTTATTCTACTATTTATTCCCACTGTTACATTACTTTGTATTTCTACAAAAGGACCGATAAATGCATTTTGTTTAATTTCACAACCATATAAATTTACTGGTTCAACAATTGTTACATCTTTACTAATCTTACAGGATTCAGCTATTTTTACTTTTACTTTCATATATCTATAATATAACAAATATTTTTGACATGGTAAAATGTTTTAATCAATTTTTAATAATTTTTTATCAAATTTTGGATTAGTCATTTCAGCACTACTAATAATTTTCTTATTCTTTATTCTAACAATTATATTTCCTACCTCATAGTCACCAACCTCTGTTGTTGCAATTACTGCATGTAGACTATTTAGAACATTTGCGTCATCTTGAGTAAAGTTTTTTGCGTCTACCTCTATCAAAATATTATAACTGTCATAAAGTTCTGCAGAAAATGACTTGTATATCTTTGAATAATCGTCTAAATTGTAATATTGCTTTGCAACATTCCATTGCTCGTCAGTAAAGCCTAAAAGTTTATTTGCTACATCATGTTCGCTGTCAAGTGCAGATGTTATTTCAGATAAATCAGAATCTAACCAAACCCTTGAAACTAATGGCTCTATCTGTGTTGTAAAGTTTGGGTGAAAGTTGATAGCATTTTTGATATTCATATCTATATCATATTTTTCCAACTTAGATTCTCCATGGTTGATGTTTCCCCATTTTCTAATAAACCTCTTAACTTCAATTAAATCTGCGATTTGTTGTAATTGTACTCGTTCTTGTGCTTCTTTGTTTTCTGGATTATGCCAATCTTTTCCTCTAGAAGATGTACAAGTAAAGTGATAGACTACTGCATTGTGGGTTTGTTTTAATTTTACTCCTTTATGTACGCATCTTTGTACAAAGTCAGAATCTTCTCTAGATCTTCTAAAATACGTATTGTATCCTCCCAAACTTAGCCAAACACTTTTGTAAAATGTAACAGGCGCAAAAAAGAACGTAGATTCTTTATCTTGCTTAACTGTTGGAGCATAACTATTCCATTCATCAAAGTCAAAACCTTCAGGGTCTAGTCCAAAATCCTTAGTTATGGTTTGAGGAGATTCTCCATGCAAAGGTGGTTCTACTCTAGTTGCAGATAATATGCAGTTATTTTCTATATCGCGAAGAATATCTGTGTCGTATCCAGGAGATATAACCATGTCACTCTGCAAATAACTTACTATTTCATTATCAGCTAATTCCACTAATAGGTTATTATTCCTAGAGTATCCTATACATGGAGGTAATGAATGAGTTATTATCTTTAAATCATTAAAATCACCTTGAACTGACTTTAGCCATTCATATGTTCCTTGATTATCACTATCAATAAACACAAGAATTTGATGTGTATCTCTATCTAAATTTTTCTGTAAGGATTTCAATAATAGTTTTAGGTTCTCTAACTCATTACGAGCCGTATTTATGACAAAACTTATATTTTCTACCATCATAATATTTTCTCCATTTTAGCTTTCCATTTTTCTTCAGTGTAGTGTTCTTCATATCCAAATCTTGCCATTGCTGAACAAGTGCTGTAGAACTCCTCATCGTCTCGTAGCTTTATTGCAAGTTTCACGGCCTGTTCTACGTCGTTTACATCCACGGCTAAATCTGGGTGGCAAGTGTTTTGAGTATCTACATCTTTATTTCCAATACAAGGAATTCCATAATATGCACAATTAAGGCTAAATGTACCTGCTGCGACTGTTGGCATGAGATGAACAGCATATTTATATGTTCCAATATTTTTCATCCAATCCAACCAATTAACTCTAGGTAAATGATTAAGACCATCTATTCCAGTTTCTAATGGCCGAGTTGAATGACTTGTTTGTGTCCATATTGGATTACCAAATACTCTAGACACTAAAAAACTTTGTGCACCTCCATACCATCTTGATAGGTTACCACCCATAATAGTCTTATTTTCTATCTGTAATGTTTTACCTTCAGGAAGTAAATCTTCAATCATTAAAGACGGTATAACATGCACGGGTACTTCTCCATATGTTAATCCTTTATAGAACTTAACATCTAATTCGTTATGTGCAAATACTCCGTCACAAGACATAAGACTGTTTATATAATCAAACTGTTGTGGTACTTCATAATCATTAAATAACCACGACGGTCCTTCTTGTAGAATGTAAACCTTACTATTGCTTTTCTTAAGTTCTGAAATTAAGGTTGGACTGTAAAATATGGCAGCTGGATTATCAACTGTACCAATTGTGGTTGCATCTGCAGAAAGATTTGTTCTAAGCTTTGGTAAAATGATAAACACATGGTCATATCCAGATACCTTTTTATACTCTCCTATATTTTGGTGATCTGCATCTAGTGCAACCATCCAAGCAAATTCAGTTCTCATATTAGTGTGATTTCTAGGTATTTTTCCCGTGAAACCCATTTCCGATAAAAATATTGACTTCATTTTAATTCTCCAATTGTTTGTATAATCCTTTCTTCTAAATTTCCTCTTCTGAAAGGTCTTCCTACTCTAATGTATGGATCTGCTAGTCCTGTTTCTCCTAGTATTATAGAACCTTTACCCATTTCCTTAATAACTATTCTTGCGATTGAACATAAATCATAAATTTCCCAGTATACACATTCCAATTCGCTAGTTTTTATCTTATCTTCTAAACATTCATCAATCAATAACAACAAATCTTTCATGTGGAAAAAATCCATCTTTTTATTCTTATGAACAATTATTGGCTTTTCTTCTTTACATTTATTTATGCAAGACTTGATAAACCTTGTTTCTATTTCATTTTCGTCAAATAATCCATAAATAATGAAATTATAAAAATTCTTATTTTCAGTTTTCATCAAATCTGAAATTACGCGTTTACTTAATCCATAATATGTATCTAATGCGTGATGTTGTGCACCTGAACCAAAATGTATGAACTTTCCTATTTTGTCTTTATGCTTATATAAATTTAAAAACATCTTTAAATTGCTAGTTAACGCATCTGGAGAATCACCCTTTAACCTACTACCACCTGCAGCTGCACAATGTATAACTACATCATAATTTTCTGTAAAAAATGAATCTACCTGTACTTCATCATTTAGGTCACATACACCTCTATGTAAAAGTGTCAAGTCATGGCCTGATAGATGTTTTGTTAAGGCTTTGCCAATATAACCGTTTGTTCCTGTTATTAATATCTTCATCGTTTTAAGTTTAGGTAAGAAGCTCTTGATTCATAAATAAATTCATTAAAGGTAGAAATAGTTAATTTCTCAGGCTTGTATAAGGACATGTTTTTAAAGTTTGATAATATATCTATATCTTCTTCTGCCCAATGTGAAAACCCTAAGTAACCATAATCTTTATCTCTACCGCCACCAACAATCTTTACTGGAATTTTTTCATGGTCTAGGTAGTTCCTTATTAATTCAAATGGCCTATATATTGCAAATGGAGTTATAGAGTATACTATTGGAATATATCCTTCCATTGCAAAACCTACAGCCATTCCCATCATTAATTGTTCTGATGAAAGAGTGTTGTAAAATCTATCAGGATAATCTATCTTAATTCTATCCCACAATCCATATCCTAAGTCTCCTGTTAGTAATACTATCTTGTCATTTATTGCCATTTCATCATGCAATAATTCTGCAAAATCACGCCTCATCTAATATCTCCATAGCTTGTTTATAATCTGTTTTACTCATAACGTGGTAATGAGCATTAAGTCCCTTTAAAAAAGGAAACTCTTGAACAGATGTATATCTTAAGTTTATATTTGGTAAAAATGCCAATAATCTGTCGGTTAGATATGTTGTATCTATTTTATCGTATGCAGCATATCCATTTATATTTACATAAACTTCAACATTTTCAACATTACATTCCTTTATGTATCTAAGTGATTCCCAAATAGATCCTTCAGCTGATTCGCCATCGCTTATTAATACATAAACCTTTCTATTTTTAACTGCTTCTGCTCTTCCAACTGCAACTGTTAATCCTAATCCTAAACTTCCTGTTGAACAGTATATTCCATTTTCTTCATCTCTGTGTGGGTGGCCACCATGCTTATTAAATAATTCTTCTGCATTATATCCATGATATTTTTCTAGTACAACATATAGTGCAAGAGCAGCATGTCCAGAAGATAGTATAAATATATCATCATCATTTTTCTTACTATATATTTCATCAATAATACCCAATGAGGAAAAGTAACTACCTAAATGAGAAAGCTTGTGCTTATGCGCTATCTCTAATATTCTTTTCTTTAAATCTACCATACAAAATTCTCCTTATAGTATTTGACAATATGTGGTAATTCTTCATAAAAATCACATTCATTGCTCCATCCTAAAGCCTTTAATTTACTATCATCAATAGAATATCTAACATCCTGTCCTTGTCTGGAAAAATCTGTGTCAATGTATTCTGAATTATCTTTGCCGATTGTTGCATCACCTGGTCCTAAATAGATATTATTATCTATTTCCATGTGTTCTAAAATATTATTTACAACATCTATATTTTGTGTTTCAAAATTACCAGAAATATTGTAGATTTCATTCTTTACACCTGATTCTATAATTTTTATTATTGCAGTGGCCGTATCTTTTGCATGTAACCATATCCTAACTGGAGTACCATTATCATGCAAAGGTATTTTTTTGCCAAGTGTTAAATACTTACACGCCTTAGGTATGAGTTTCTCAACATATTGACCTATTCCATAATTATTTGTTGGTCTAACTATTACGTATGGTACTTTATATGTTCTACCCCATGCAAGAACCAATTGGTCTGCTGCAGCTTTTGTTGCAGAATATGGATTACTTGGCTTAAGTAGGTCTGTTTCTACATGAGATCCTTCTGAAATATCACCATAAACCTCATCTGTACTGAAGTGAAGAAATATTGGCATCTTTTCCTTCTTTACAGTTCTAATAAGCTCTAAAAGATTATGTACACCAACAATATTAGAATGAATAAAATCATCACTCTTAACTATTGAATTGTCTACATGTGATTCTGCAGCTGTATTAATTATATAATCACATTCATATAAACCTTTCATATCTACAATATCTATTTTCTCAAAAGAAAAGTTTTTGTACGTATTAAATTCTTCTAGTAATTCAGGTCTAGAGGCATAAGTCATTTTATCTACACCTCTAACATACCAACCCTTATCTAAACAAGCCCTAGTTACATAAGAGCCTATAAAGCCTAAACATCCAGTTATATAGACTGTCTTTATCATTTATTATTCTCCGCTTTAGTTCTTACTTCTGCTCCAGCCTGCTCTGCAATGTGGAGTGTGTATTCATCAAATTCAAATTTGTCTTCAAGTCTCCATTTAGGATATTTCCTTTCCTTTATTATATTTGAACACTTACATATACCAGTAAAAAAATCAACTGTTTCTGGGTTAAACCAGTTTAAATATTTTTCTACAACACTTCTAAAATTAGCATTAGTTCTTCTAGCTCCAATACCTTCACAAAAGTGAAATACCTTAATGTGTCTACCATCTTGTGTAAATAACTTTCCACCATCTTCAACCTTGAAATTTTTAATATTTCTTTCAAAAGAGTCTTGACTATCCTTCTCATCTAATAATTGTTTTGACCTTGCATTATATACTACTCCAGTTTCATATGAATCAATTATTTTATGTGTAAACCTATCACCATTTTCTAAAATGTGGTTTTTAACTTCAGTCTCTTTCTCTTTCTCTAGCTGTTGAAAAGTATGTGGCCTCATATCCCTTAAATTTGCGTCGATTGGCATCACCTTTGGCATTCCATATAGTGCCATGTTTTGAGAACCTTGTTCATAATATGGTCCTGCTGCTTTCAGTGCCAATTGATTAATGTATTGTATAGCCTCTACGTTATTTATACATACAACATCTGCATTAACTTGTGGTGAGTCATAGCCAAGTGGGTGTTTTCCCCAATAATCTA
>Ga0115545_1001353_pt1 | contig 12702 bp, 9 predicted proteins | sample COGITO_mtgs_1003_FD_87188 | JGI IMG/M metagenome (GOLD analysis project Ga0115545, IMG submission 87188) | Pelagic marine microbial communities from North Sea - COGITO_mtgs_100330 | ecosystem: Environmental > Aquatic > Marine > Epipelagic | place: Germany:Helgoland, sampling site Kabeltonne...
ACCCTCCCAGACAGTATGAAATCCCGACTATTGAGGGCAATTCAAGATGCGTGATCAACTTGTCGCAGACGTATTGGCAAAATCAATATGGGCCGATTGGACAAGGACGCCTATCACGGGTGACGCCTCATCCCGCCGCTACTTTCGTTTGAGAAAGGCAAGCGAAGCTGACATAATCGTCATGGATGACCCATCGCGAACCACAGCGAAATTCGCCGAGATTGCAACTTTTCTAACCCTATCAGGCTTCGCAGCACCCGAGATATATCTCCACGATCCCAAATTAGGGATCATGGTCATTGAAGATCTTGGCCCCAACGATTTCGCCGCACACCTGCACAACGAACCAAACGGCGAGGCTCTGCTTTATAAGGTCGCGACCCAAACGCTTTGCTATCTGAACAACCAGAAGACCGATCTCGAACTCGGGGCAATTGACGCTTATACTGCGCCAACCATGATCAATCTGGCGGCCCTGCACTACGCGCCTGATCCAAGCTGCGAAAATGCCCTGTGCGACGCGATGCAGTCAGCATTTCAAGCACAAGTAGACCCCTCCCCACACCTTGCCCTGCGTGATTTCCATGCGGAAAACCTGATCTGGCGACCAGAGCAAAAGGGCTTGGATCGAGTTGGGTTGCTTGATTTTCAAGACGCCTGCTATGCACCAGCAGGCTATGATTTGATGTCTTTGATCCGCGACGCACGGCGTGATGTGGACAAAAAGATTGCCTTGGATTGCATTACCCAGTTCTGCGAGGCAACAGACCGCAACCCGCAAGAATTTTCAGCACACCTCGCGTGTATTTCAGCCCAGCGCAATCTACGCATCCTTGGAATTTTTGCGCGCCTGTCCAAGCAAGACGGCAAAACCAAATACCTGTCCTTTCTGCCACGGGTCTGGGATCACCTGATGACAGACTTATCGCATCCCGCTTTGTTTGAACTCCAATCGACGGTCGCCCAACACCTGCCACCCCCAAATGCGGAAACCCTGCAAAGGCTGCAATCATGACACAACGCCCCGTTCTTCTATTCGCCGCGGGACTTGGCACACGCATGGGTGTGCTGACGCAGGACTGTCCAAAGCCACTTATCGAGGTCGCGAAAAAACCCCTGATCGACCACGCGCTTGACCTTATAGAACGCGCCGATGTCGGACCTATCGTCGTGAATGTGCATTACAAAGCGGACATGATGCGGGAACACTTGGCGACAAAAAACATCCTTATCTCTGATGAAACGAATGCCTTGCTCGAAACAGGCGGCGGCCTCCGGCACGCCTTGCCGCTACTTGCCGCGAGCCCCGTTGTCACGCTGAACACCGATGCCATTTGGCAAGGTCCCAATCCGATAAATGCGCTGCTTGCATCATGGCGACCCGAGATGGAGGCGCTTCTGGTCACAGTCCCGCGCATGAACGCAATCGGACATAAGGGACAGGGTGATTTTATCGCCGACGGGGCAGGCAGGCTTAGCCGTGGCGCGGGCGAGATATATACAGGCTTGCAGATCATTCGGACCGACGATCTGCATGCGATTACCGAAACCACATTCTCAATGAACGTTCTGTGGGACAGGATCGCAAAGCGCGGCGGACTTTACGGGCTGTCATACACGGGAAATTGGTGCGACGTCGGGCAACCCGAAAGCATTGCACTGGCCGAACAGATGTTAGGACACGATCATGTTTAATCCGTCGTCAAAACCGCGCATTTTCGGGATGCCGCTGGGCGCTGACTTCGCGGGGTCTCTGGTGGCTGGCCTGCAAGACAAATTAGACGGAATGCCCCCCGCCGATATGGCGCGTGTCGAGATATTCGTAAACACCAGCCGGATGCGCCGCCGTATCCGCGAGGTCTTTGATGCAGGCCCAGCCCGCCTATTACCGCGCATTCGCCTGATCACAGAACTGGCCAACGATCCGATTGTGGACGCAGGACCACCCTCGGTCTCGCCATTGCGCCGCCGCCTGGAATTATCACAACTCGTCGCAGCACTTCTGGACCAAGACCCGACCCTCGCGCCGCGCGCAGCACTTTATGATCTATCAGACAGTCTTGCAAAACTGATGGAGGAAATGCACGGCGAAGGCGTCGATCCGGCAATATTCACCAAGCTCGATGTCACAGACGAATCTGGACACTGGGACCGCGCCCTGCGGTTCTTGAACATTGTGACCAAATTCTTTGACGAACACACACCACCCGACAAAGACCTGCGCATGCGCCGTGTGGTTGATCAACTTGCGACCCGCTGGAAAGACACGCCACCAAATCACCCGATCATCGTTGCGGGCTCGACAGGGTCACGCGGGGCGACCGCGCAGTTCATGCAAGCCGTCTCAAACCTGCCGCAGGGTGCGGTCGTTCTTCCAGGGCTTGACTTTGACCTACCGACGGACGTTTGGGACCGGATGACCGACGATCTGGTCTCAGAAGACCACCCGCAATATAGGTTCCGCAAACTGATGGACATGATCGGTTTCAGCAATGACGACGTTGAACGGTGGGACACAACCCCGCCGCCACATCCCGCACGTAACGCGCTTGTTTCACTTTCACTACGCCCGGCGCCCGTAACCGATCAATGGCTGCGCGACGGGCCAGACTTGGGCGACCTAAAAGATGCAACCACAGGCTTGACCTTGCTCGAGGCACCCTCACCCCGTGCCGAAGCCGACGCAATCGCACTGCGGTTGCGGGTCGCCACCGAAGAAGGCCTTACCGCCGCCCTGATCACTCCTGACAGGATGCTCACCCGCCAAGTCACCGCAGCCCTTGATCGCTGGAACATCAGGCCAGATGATAGCGCCGGCACACCCCTACCGCTCTCGCCACCCGGACGGATGCTACGCCATGTGGCCGATCTGTTTGGCAAGCCGGTGACGGGCGAAAGCCTGCTTACTCTTCTCAAGCACCCGCTATGCAATACAGGCGGATCGGCGCGTAACGACCACTTGTTATTCACGCGCGAGCTAGAACTCGAACTGCGGCGCAACGGACCCCCGAACCCGACCGCCGAAACACTCGACACATGGGCGCGCAAAACGGCGGGGTCAAATCCGCAGCGTATCGCATGGGCGGCTTGGCTTGGCGGGTTAATCACTGGGCTTGATCTGCCCCTGACCCTTAGCCTTACAGACCATATCGCGGCGCATCGGACGTTAACCGAAATCCTATGTTCAGGACCAGACGAAGCAGGATCAGGGGAGCTTTGGCGCGAGGCGGCAGGGCGCGAAGCCCAGCGCATTTGCGATAACCTGACCAATCACGCAGACGCTGGCGGACAACTAAACCCACGCGAATACGCGGCACTCTTTGGCGCTGTTTTGGCGGAAGGCACAGTGCGCAACCCTGACGGGGCACACCCAAATATCCTGATCTGGGGCACGCTAGAGGCCCGCGTTCAAGGCGCCGACCTTGTGATCCTTGGCGGCATGAACGAAGGCATCTGGCCAGAGGCCGCAGCGCCCGACCCTTGGCTAAACCGTAACATGCGCAAGCAGGCAGGGTTACTTTTACCAGAGCGACGCATCGGTCTATCCGCGCACGACTACCAACAAGCCATCGCTGGCAAAGAGGTCTGGATCAGCCGCGCAAAACGGTCGGCAGAGGCGGAAACTGTGCCTTCGCGCTGGGTCAATAGGCTGGTCAACTTGCTTGGCGGTCTTCCAGCAAACGGCGGACAGATCGCATTGGACAAGATGCGAGCCGAGGGCGACAAATGGCTGGCAAGAGCGGCGGCCTTGTCGCTACCTTTGAAACGCAGCGAACCCGCCAAACGACCCTCTCCACAACCGCCCGTTACGGCGCGACCCAAATCCATTTCCGTCACACAGGTCAAAACACTGATCCGCGATCCATATGCGATCTATGCGCAAAAGGTGTTACGCCTCAAAGAACTGGACCCGCTAAACCCAACTGTTGATTTCCGACTTCGTGGCGAAATCATCCATGAAATCCTTGAAGATTTCATCGGCGGTGACATTAAAGCAGCAGATGAAAACGCACGCGACCACCTGATGCATCTGGCCAACGAAATCTTCACGCGCGACTGCCCGTGGCCGACAATTCGGGCGCAATGGCTGTCGCGGTTTGAACGTATCGTCGATATCTATCTGGCAGGCGAAAAGGAACGACAGGCGCTTTGCGACACGTCAGTCCTCGAGAAAAAGGAAGAACTGACCGTGCTCAACACAGGTGTCAAACTTGTCTGCAAAGCCGACAGAATTGACCTCGCACATGACGGAACTGCGTTGATCTACGACTATAAGACGGGGCAAATTCCCACCAAAAAGATGCAAGAACAGTTCGACAAACAACTGCTGCTCGCTGCGGCTATGGTCGAACGCGGTGCATTTGGCGAAGTGGGCAAACGGCCCGTTTCAAGCGCGTCGTTTGTCGCGATAAACACCGTCATGCGGGATGTGGACGCGCCTTTAGACGACAACCCCGTAGATCAGATATGGACGGATTTTGCCAAGCTTTTGAACGAATACAACATTAAGTCACGCGGTTACACGGCACGGATTGCAACCTTTTCGCGCACCGATGTCAGCTACTATGACCACCTGTCACGTTTTGGCGAATGGGACACCAGCCAGACCGCCAAGCCAGAGGATTTAACATGATCCGCAACGACGCAACCCAACGGCAGGTCGATGCCGCCAACCCCAAGGCCTCGACATGGCTGTCGGCAAATGCGGGGTCCGGCAAAACGCGCGTTTTGACCGACCGCGTGGCGCGGCTGTTGTTTGACGGGGTAGAGCCGCAGAATATCCTTTGCCTGACATACACCAAAGCCGCCGCCGCCGAGATGCAAAACCGCCTGTTCAAACGGCTTGGCGCTTGGGCAATGATGGACGACGACAAGCTGCGCAGCGACCTCGTCGAGCTAGGAACCGAAGGCAAAATTGACAAGCTGCGACTTGCAAACGCGCGGCAGCTTTTCGCGCGCGCAATCGAGACCCCCGGTGGTCTGAAAATCCAAACCATCCACTCTTTTTGTGGCGGGGTATTGCGACGCTTTCCGCTAGAGGCAAACATCAGCCCGCAATTCCGCGAGATGGAAGACGGCATTGCTCAAGACCTGCGTGCAGAGGTCGTCGATGACATGATCACAGACGCACACGCCGCCCTTGTCGACAACTTGCTTTACTACTTTTCGGGCGCTGATCTGGCCGACCTGACCGCCAACATCGCCCGCCAACGCGAAGCCCTTGCCATCCGCCCATCCGATACTGATCTGCGCGGCACGCTTGGTCTTGACCACGACACCAGTCGCGAAAGCATTTTGAAAACTATCTTTATGGACGGTGCAACCGAAACCCTTAAGGCCCTCATTCCAGCCCTACAAAAAGGGTCAGCCAATGATGTGAGGGCAGCAATCACACTTAGCCAAATCAACTTTGACAGATCCCCCAAGATCGCCGACGTTTTAATCCTTGAAAGCCTGTTCCTGTTTGGCGGAACAGCCAAGTCACCGTTTGGGGCCAAGTTCGACACTTTCCCAACAAAGGGGACCCAAAAAGCAAACCCCGAACTGATCGACGATCTGCATCCCGTTATGGAGGCCGTCGAGGCATGTCGCCAACAACGGCTCGCCCTAAACGCTTACGACAGAACCCGCACGCTTTACGATTTCGCAGACGTATTCCTGCCCGCCTATGAGCAGCGCAAGGTGGACATGGGGCTGCTGGATTTTGACGATCTTATCGTGAAAACCAAGATGCTTTTGACAGATGAAAAGGTTGCCGCTTGGGTACTTTTCCGACTGGATGGGGGCATCGACCACGTGCTTGTGGACGAGGCCCAAGACACCAGCCCCAACCAATGGGCCGTGATCCGTCAGCTAACCCACGAATTTACCGCAGGCGTCGGTGCGAACCCTGATATCGAGCGCACGATCTTCGTCGTCGGTGACCGCAAACAGTCGATCTATTCCTTCCAAGGGGCCGCCCCCGAGGCCTTCGACCAAATGCGCCACCACTTTGACGACGCGTTACAACATGTGGGCCGCAGCCTTGCGAACCTGCAGCTTAGCTACTCGTTCAGATCCTCCCCTGCGATTTTGCGTGTTGTCGACGAAACCTTTGTCGGCCCCAAAAACATCGACCCCGAAACAGAGGCCAGACACCTCGCCTTCAAGGCAGACATGCCCGGTCGTGTGGACCTTTGGCCAGTGATCGAAAAGACCGAAGACGATGATACGAACGACTGGTTCGCGCCCGTCGACCAGCCCAGCAAAACCAACGAAAAGGTCCTGCTCGCCAATCAGGTCGCGGCGCAGATCAAGCATATGATCGCCCACGACACCCTGCCTGAAGAGATCGGCAATACGGGCGTCTACAATCACCGTCCCATCACCGAAGGCGACGTGCTAATCCTTGTGCAAGGGCGCAGGACAGGGCTGTTCTCTGAAATCATCCGTGCATGCAAAGCTGCCGATCTGCAAATTGCAGGGGCTGACAGGTTGCGGGTCGGGGCCGAACTTGCGGTGCGCGATCTGACAGCTCTTTTGTCATTTCTCGCCTTGCCAGAGGATGATCTATCGCTCGCATGTGCCCTCAAATCCCCTCTGTTCGGTTGGACCGAACAAGACCTCTTTACGCTTGCGCACCACAGACCTGAAAAAGGGTTTCTATGGCCCGCGCTGCGTGACGCAAGCGAACACAAAGCGACCATCGACATCCTGCAAGACCTGCGCAAACAGTCCGATTTCTTGCGGCCCTACGACCTGATCGAACGTATCCTGACCCGCTTTCACGGTCGCGAAAACCTGCTTGCACGCCTCGGAATCGAGGCAGAAGACGGCATCGACGCCCTCCTATCCCAAGCGCTGATTTACGAATCCAACGGGGTGCCAAGCCTCACAGGCTTCTTAGCCGCAATGCAAACCGACGACCTAGAGGTCAAGCGCCAGATGGACAGTCAAGGTGACCGCATCCGCGTAATGACCGTTCACGGCGCGAAGGGCTTAGAGGCCCCAATTGTATTCCTGCCCGATTGCGCGAAAAAGAAAGACCCACCCATCGGCGACCTGATCCCGTCAAACAATCATATCATCTGGCGACCCAACGCCGATAACGGCTGCGAAACTGTGCAGTCCATTACCAGCGACCTTAAGGCATCCCTACAAGAGGAACGCTTGCGCCTGCTCTACGTCGCTATGACGCGCGCTGAAAAATGGCTGATCGTCGGGGCGGCAGGCGATGTCGGCAAAGATGACGATAGCTGGTATAACATGATCCAAGGCGGCATGACCCACGCGGGGTCCGTAGACGAGGTCAGTTTTGGCCTGCCAATTAAACGGGTCAGTCATGAACTATGGACCACCGGCGAACGCCAGCCGCCGCAATCCGTCACCGAACAATCTAACGCACGACCCATCCTTGGGGACATGCCCGAAATTATGCCCAGCAAAACCCTCGCGCCGTCTGATCTAAAGGGCGCAAAGGTCCTGGCAGGCGATCCCAGCAAGATGGACGAAGATACGGCGATGGCACGCGGCACAGCGATCCACCTTCTGCTCGAACACCTGCCGCTTGTGCCCACCAAAGATCGCGACGGTCTCGCCCGTGCGCTATTAGCAGGCATGGATCAGGGCTTTGGCGACGATAGCGAAATCGCGCCACATGTTATGGCGGTTCTCGACGCGCCCGCCCTCGCCCATCTGTGGACACATGATGCGCTGACCGAAGTCGACATCAGCGCCCAAGTGGACGACATCCGGTTCCACGGGTCCATCGACCGCCTAATCATCAGCGACACAACCGTGCTGGCGATTGACTATAAATCGAACCACTTCGTGCCTGAAACACCTGACAAAACACCCGAAGGATTATTACGCCAGATGGGGGCCTATCAGGCGGCCTTGGGCAAAGTGTTCCCAGATCACAAGACTGATGTCGCAATCCTCTGGACTGAAAACGCAACATTGATGCCAATGCCTGCGAAACTGGTGCTGGATGCTCTCGATCGCGTGACCATACCTTGACCATTCGCGGCGCGGTTCATAGGTTCTGGTCAAATCACATCGTCAAGGAGAGCCGACATGGCAACCGTAGCAGTAACAGACGCAACATTTGACGCCGAAGTGCGTCAGTCCGACATCCCAGTCGTCGTCGACTTTTGGGCAGAATGGTGCGGTCCATGTAAACAGATCGGCCCAGCACTCGAAGAACTGTCCGCCGAAATGGAAGGCAAAGTCAAAATCGTCAAAGTTGACGTAGACACCAACCCGAACTCCCCTGCTCAAATGGGCGTGCGCGGAATTCCGGCACTGTTCATCTTCAAGAACGGCGAAGTCGTGTCAAACAAAGCAGGCGCCGCACCCAAAGCAGCCCTGCAAAGCTGGATCGAAGACTCGATTTAAGCCTTAAGAATATATGAAATCGGGCGCCCAAGTGGCGCCCTTTTTTATGTCCGCCTTGTAGCGTTCGACTTGGACCGCCATATAGGTTTCAGCAAAGTGAAGGACGCAACAATGGCAAAAGACGAATTTCCAGGTTGGCACGGCACAACGATTATCGGCGTGCGAAAAGACGGTAAAGTCGTCATCGCAGGCGACGGGCAAGTCAGTCTTGGCCAGACCGTCATCAAAGGCACAGCACGTAAAGTGCGCCGCTTGTCGCCGGGTGGGCAAGACGTTATCGCGGGCTTTGCAGGCTCCACCGCTGATGCCTTCACACTGCTGGAACGGCTCGAGAAAAAACTCGAAGCCACGCCCGGTCAACTTGCCCGCGCCTCTGTTGAGTTGGCTAAAGACTGGCGCACCGACAAATACCTGCAAAAGCTAGAGGCGATGTTGATCGTCTCAGACGGTCGCGAACTGTTCGTCATCACCGGCGCAGGCGACGTCTTGGAACCGGAACATGACGTGACCGCCATTGGCTCTGGCGGAAATTTTGCACTGGCCGCAGGGCGCGCCCTGATGGACAGCGACCTCGACGCCGAGGCTATCGCTCGCAAAGCCATGGCCATTGCCTCCGACATCTGCGTCTACACAAACGGCCGCCTCACAGTGGAAAGTATTACAGCATGACCGACCTGACCCCCCGCGAAATCGTCTCCGAACTTGACCGCTATATCATCGGCCAAAATGACGCCAAGCGCGCCGTGGCCGTGGCGCTGCGAAACCGTTGGCGCCGCAAGCAACTTGGCGATGATCTGCGCGATGAAGTCTATCCAAAGAACATCCTGATGATCGGGCCAACTGGCGTTGGTAAAACCGAAATTTCTCGTCGCTTGGCGAAACTTGCCCGTGCGCCGTTCATCAAAGTCGAAGCGACCAAGTTTACCGAAGTGGGTTACGTTGGCCGTGACGTTGAACAGATCATCCGCGACCTGATTGAAAACGCCATCATCGACACCCGCGAACACATGCGCGAAGACGTCGCCGCCAATGCCCGAGAAGCCGCAGAAGAACGGGTCATTACCGCCGTTGCAGGTGCAGACGCACGTGACGGCACCCGCGAACTGTTTCGCAAAAAGCTCAAATCAGGCGAACTTGATAACACGATCATCGAACTCGAACTCGCAGACACCTCCAACCCGATGGGTGGTTTTGAAGTCCCCGGTCAACCTGGGGGCATGGGCGGCATGATGAACCTTGGCGAGTTGTTCGGTAAAATGGGCGGACGTACAGTCAAAAAGAAAATGACCGTCGCCGACAGCTATGATGCACTGATCGCAGATGAGGCAGACAAGCTACTCGACGACGAGGCCGTGACCAAAATCGCACTCGAAGCGGTCGAGCAAAACGGGATCGTGTTCCTAGACGAGATCGATAAAGTTTGCGCGAAATCTGACGCGCGTGGCGCTGATGTATCCCGCGAAGGGGTGCAGCGCGACTTGCTGCCACTGATTGAAGGCACCACCGTTTCCACCAAATACGGACCGATAAAGACAGACCACATCCTGTTCATCGCGTCGGGTGCGTTTCACGTAGCAAAACCGTCCGACCTGTTGCCAGAACTCCAAGGTCGCCTGCCGATCCGCGTTGAACTGCGCGCTCTGACAGAGGCTGATTTTGTGCGCATCCTGACCGAGACAGACAATGCACTCACACTGCAATACTCAGCCTTGATGGCCACGGAAAAAGTAACCGTAACTTTCTCCGACGACGGAATCAAAGCGCTTGCAAAGATCGCCGCAGAGGTGAACGAGAGCGTCGAAAACATCGGCGCACGCAGGCTCTACACCGTGATTGAACGGGTATTTGAAGACCTGTCCTTTAACGCGCCAGACCGCACCGGTGACGAGATCACAATCGATGCCGCCTTCGTCGAGACACATCTGGGCGAGCTGTCCCGCTCGACAGATTTGTCGCGCTACGTGCTTTAGGGCTTTTCGTCGCCGACATTCGCCCCCATGAATGTCGGCATGAAAACAGGCTATATTTCCTTCATCCGCGAAAACGCACCCTTCCTCGCGACGGGCGCGTTATTGTCGTTCATGTCCTGCCTTGGACAGACGTTTTTCATCTCGATCTTTGGCGGAGAAATCCGCGAGACCTTTAACCTGTCAAACGGGGATTGGGGCCTGCTTTATATGGTAGGCACCATGGCCTCTGCGGCGGTCATGGTGTTCGCGGGCGGATTGGCCGACATCTTTCGGGTGCGGACACTCGGCATTTTCGTGATTGCAGGGCTGGCGGTGACATCTCTCGCAATGGCCTTCAACGCCTCGCTGATCGGTCTGGTCTTCATCATTTTCGCACTGCGGTTCCTTGGCCAAGGGATGGCGACCCACGTGTCCGCCGTCGCAATGGCACGGTGGTTTATCGCAACACGTGGTCGGGCACTTGCCGTTGCAGGGCTTGGGTTCATGATCGGCGAAGCCACCCTGCCCCTCACAATGGTCTGGCTTAAGTCGCACGTCGAGTGGCGCACCCTTTGGGTGTTCTTCGCGATCTTCTGCGTCGCAATGTGTCCCGTCATTTACCACCTGCTCAAACTTGAACGGACCCCGCAAAGTGCCGCGCAATCCAACGCAACACTCGGCATGATGGGCCGTCACTGGACGCGGCGGCAGGCACTAACCCACCCACTCTTCTGGCTGCTTGTGCCTGCAATCGTTTGCTTCTCTGGGTTCGGCACCGTGTTCTGGTTCCACCAAGCACATTTCGCCGAAATCAAAGGTTGGTCACACTTGTCACTTGTGGCCGTTTTCCCACTCGGCACAGCGACCCTCGCTCTTAGCACCATCTTCTACGGTTGGGCGATTGACCGCTTCGGCGTGAACCGTCTGCTTCCGCTCTACATCGTCCCCTACATCATCGCATTCGTGCTGCACTGGTATGCACCATCACTGGCATGGACAGCACTCGCCGTAATTCTAATGGGCATGTCGGGGGGCGGACATGGAACCTTGCTTAACGCGTGTTGGGCGGAATTCTACGGCACGCAATTCATCGGCTCGATCAAATCGGCCGCAACAGCATTGATGGGTCTCGGCTCTGCTATTGGGCCAGGTTTAAGTGGCTGGTTGATCGATCTCGGGGTCGGTCTGGAAATCCAGATGCTCGGCTACGCAATCTGCTTTGCAATCTCGGCGCTCTGCTTCTGGGCAGCCGCCCGCATGGCCCAGCGTCTAACGGTTCTTGCGTAGATAGACGTAATAGGCGCCATGCCCGCCGTGGGTCAAATGCGCGGGCGTCACCTGCAAAATCGCTTGCGCCAAGGGCGGCAACGCCATCCACTGCGGCACTTGATGACGCAAAACACCATGACGCACAGGGATCGGCCCGCCATCATCGCGCACCTTGCCCTTTCCCGTAATGACCAAGACCAGACGACGGCCAATCGCATGGGATCCCAAGATAAACGCAACCAACTCGGGATGCGCCTCAGACATTGTCATCCCGTGCAAATCAATGCGAGCCTCTGGCTTTAGCTTGCCACGGGTCATCTTGCCGTAGGCTTTGTTGTCCATATTCACAGGGGCTTGGGTCAGGCGCGCCGTGATACTAGGCAAGATATCGTGACCACGTGTATGTTTGGCCTTTTCGCCCAGCATGAAATGATGGATCGGATCGGGATGCTTGACCACGGGCCTGTTCACAGGCTTGGGCGCAGGAATCGGCTCTATCGGACGCGTAGCATCAAGCGGATGGGCGGTATCCGCGACGCGATCCCATAAGGCGCGTTCTTCAACAGAGAGATGGCGAGGGCGTCTCATTCAATCGTTTCGGGCAACATTGCATAGGCCATCTGGATTGGCAGCAGACGGATCATGCGGCCACCATCCTTGATACGACCTGCCTTACGACCCGCAGCATCACCTGTACCGTAGAAAATATCGGCGCGCTGCGCACCTTTAATCGCAGAGCCAGTATCTTGAGCCACCATCAAACGGTGCATCGGGGTCGCGCCCTCTTTCTCGACCCAAACAGGGGTGCCCAACGCGGTAAATGCAGGATCCACCGCAATAGAACGCCCCGTCGTGATCGACCGGTTCATTGCACCTAAGGGGCCTTTGTCAGCCGGCACTTCATTGACTTCACGAAAGAAGACATAGCTTTTGTTGACCCACAAAAGGTCACGGCCATCATCGGGGTTATTGCGGACCCAATTGCGGATGACCTGCGCAGATACTTGGTGCTGGTCATAAATGCCACGATCAATCAGCTCGCGACCAATGGACGAATATTCATGCCCGTTCTTGCCGCCATAGCCAACACGGATGCCGCCACCGTCGG
>Ga0115545_1001354_pt1 | contig 12692 bp, 7 predicted proteins | sample COGITO_mtgs_1003_FD_87188 | JGI IMG/M metagenome (GOLD analysis project Ga0115545, IMG submission 87188) | Pelagic marine microbial communities from North Sea - COGITO_mtgs_100330 | ecosystem: Environmental > Aquatic > Marine > Epipelagic | place: Germany:Helgoland, sampling site Kabeltonne...
AGATGAGTGATGGCTGCTGTGAATTTATTAGCCGCCCCCGGAACAATGGTCATTTTGCCCGAGAGGCAGTCACGGATACCTTGCTCAGCCACCTCTTTAGCTGACATCATCATGTTCGGTGCGATATTTAGCTTGGCACCTTGATCTGGGTTATCCATCATTTTTGTTGCTGTATAGCCAGGGCAAAGAGCCGAGACAACTACACCATTCCCGGTAGCATTTAATTCATCGGCAAGTGCCTGGGTAAAGGACAAAACGTAAGATTTAGTTGCGGCATAGACATTTTGATTTGGAATTGGCATCCAACCTGCTAGAGAGGCTACATTAAGAATATGACCGCTTTTTCTAGCAGACATATCATTGGCATAGAGGTGTGTTAGAGAAGTGAGAGCCAGTATGTTGACAGTAATCATCCTCTCTTGAGCATTGATGTCTAACTCCGTAAAAAAACCATTGTGCAGAAGCCCAGCATTGTTGACTAAAAAGTCTACTCTTAGGTTATTCGACTGAGTGTTTTGAAATAGTTGCTGAGCGGCCTGGGGTTGAGATAAATCAGCAACGATTACCGTGCAATTAACACCGTGCTCTTGGATGAGTGTTGTAGCAATACTGTTAAGTTTGTCTTCTCTTCGTGCCACGAGAATTAAGTCATAGCCGCGAGCGCCCAGAATATTGGCAAACTCCAAGCCAATGCCATCGGATGCACCTGTTACCAGCGCTATTTTATTTGCCATGTTGCGTTACCCCTACCGTTTAGTTTAAGTGCAGTTATTATTTATAATCGATGAATATTGGCGAAGACCAGGCTTGTTGACCAAGTGGCTTTTGGCAATCATCTTGTTCATCGGTGCGGTAATCCCCGTAACAGGGGTCTGTGCTGATCACATTTCCTTCATCATCAAAGCTTCCGCGCAAATTACCACCATTGATCGTCTCAATGGGTTGTTCAATCGCCCTGATGTAGTACAAGGCATCACGACCCTCGCTGGCAAAACTTGGATCCTCAAACTCGACGGTGCAACCTTGCTCAGAGGGTGGGCACTCAAAACGCTGCCAAGGATCTTCAATTAGAGGTGCAATTTTTTCTCCTGCATAGGTCTGAGGACGAATTTTAACCACTTCAATGCGATCAATGAGGTAGCGCTCATCAGAGGGGTGGTAACACTCGCCTAGAGACATCTTTTCTAATCGCTTTGCTTCTAGGGTTTCCACCACATAGTCAGGACATCCGGGCAGCTGTTTAAATGAACCAACTACTTTTGCTTTGAAACGTGGATTAATATCCATGTTAACGGAGCTTCCCATGGGGAGTGGCTCGCTATGATTTAAAGGATTAGCAAGATCAAACCACAGGAGCATCCGATGACCGCTGGTACCGTAGACTTCTCGCCGCTTCATAGCATCCCAAATGGCGTCTCGGTCACGGCCTTCTGCGTGGACTGCTGCGATTCCTCCAGTACTTAAAAAAGAAGTTGTACGTTCAAATTCTGAAGCAAATATTTTTGCGCTTATGGGGTCGATTTGATCAGCGCGGAGAGACTGGGGCGCTGATTCGGGAACGATCGCGGTGCTTGCGAAAATAGCCTCCCAAAAGTTATCACGCACACCGGTTGCATCGGTTGTGTTAAGACGCTGTTGCTGCTTAAAGCCGTGCCCGGGGCGAGATGAGTGAGTATCAGTGGAGCCTATGAATCCCCAGCGATAGCGCAAGGGGTCTTCGGGATCTTCTAGGTTCTGCAATGCCAATCCATACTGGACTGATTTTCGCGGTTTATAGTTGAACGCAGGGAGAAAGACATCCCTTGCTTGACCTGCATCAAGCCATTCTTCGGGCGTACTCCCCGGTACGGTCATGAACCCATAGATGGTATCAACTTGAACAAAGTTATGTCTTGCCTCAACTGCACGTGCATCACATTCTTCTTGGCCAATACCTGCAGCTGTGCAGCGATCTCGAATAATTTCCCCAGCTTGCCAGCAAGCGGGCAGATAGTTCGCTTGGGGTGCTGGACAGGTCCACTGGCCGTCACTATCAAGGGTGCGTACTGCAAAGTCTCTAAATACCTCAGAATTGCCATGTCCGGAGTAAACCTCAATAAGGCGAGTTTTGTCGAGGTCGCTATTGGCTTTGGTAAGCTGGTGCCGCCAGTTAGCATTAGGGGGTGTGTAAAATCCCCAGCTAGTTCCGTGGGGGGCGACAATAGTATCAAAGCCCCATTGGTCTAGTTTTTCAAATAATTCCCCGGGAGTTGCAGCACTTTCATAGCAGTTAGCAGGAAGTGAAGGGCTCGGAACAGTGGGGTCGCAGATTGGCGTTCCTGCCATGTTCTCAACCCAGGTATTGTAAGAGGCGTAATAATCTTGATGTCGCGGATCAAGTACCCCCAAAATAGACGACTGCTTGCCATCATTTGAGCGAGCTGCAATGGTTGCAACGCCCACACCGACTGACGCGATAGGGTGGCTGGGTAATTTGTTGGGGTCATCGTCTTTGAAGAGTACGTTATGGTGGCCATAATGATTCTCTGCAACGGTTCCCACCTGTGTCCATTCAAAGCCAAGAAAAGCAACAATATCTGGATTCATTGGATCACCGGCGGTGCGATTGCATTGACGGACAGAATCCATGCCATCTTGCCATTGGCTTAATGTAAAACTCTCGGCATGGTCTGTAAGAAAATAAAAGTCTAGTTGAGAAATATAGCGAGCGTAATCACAGGCAAAGGCTGGAGGATAGGCTCCAGACGCACCATGCATCATAGGTAAACTGTACATAAAAGCATCAGCGGAATTCGTCGTGTGTACATGGGTGTCACCGAAAAGTATTTGCTTATCAGTTGCTCCGCCATCAATTTGACTCTGGATTCGATCCTGCACGACGGATGCTGGTAGTCTGGATTCTGTGATTTTGGCGGGTGTAAGAGGAGAGTCTTCCCATGCCTTATCAGAGTCGGGGAAGTAGCCGGGGAATAGTTTATACACAGCTTCGGGGGCCTGGTTGGTTAACGTTAGGCCAATTGCAACACCCAAAGCCCCAATAATAATGATAATTTTCTTAAGCATGCTTTATTCCACCTTTTTTAGATAATTCCATAACTTCGTCCGATAAACCAGTAAAAACCGAGGCCGCAGAGAGAAGCTGAAACTAAATCAACGACTAACCTTGGTTGTAGTAATCGATTCTTTTCGTTGAGTTGCTTCAGTACCAACCATAGGCCGACAATGATAATTAATTGGCCTACTTCTATACCAAGATTGAAGCCGAGTAATGCAGGCCATAACTGAGCGCCAGATAAACCTATCTCGGCAAGCGCACTTGCGAAGCCAAATCCGTGTATCAAGCCAAAAGCGATAGCCATTACAGGTCGAAAATTGACACTCTTTGTTTCGCTAGAGGCCGGAGGCATGTAGGCGAGGGTAAGTATTATTAATCCAACAATGCTAAGTGTGCTTAATCCTGCACCTGAGGTTAGATTAAATACGAGCATAACCAGCAAGATGGCAATTAAGGCATATGCAAAATAATGCCGGTGCCCACTAACAACACCCGCATTATCAAGGGCAACTAGAGCGATAGTGAATCCAATGGTTGCTTCTATTACAGCAAGATCTGGTATTACAAAACCTAGAGTCGCTAGGCATAGAGTGACACTGTGCCCCAGAGTAAAGCCCGTCACTATCCAGACAAGGTCGCTGAATTTACGCAGCAATAAAATAAGTGCCAGTAGAAAGGCAATATGATCGATACCACCGAAAATATGCTCAATGCCAAGGGTGGTGTATTGGGCAATACTGTGAAATAAATTGTTAGCTGCTGGCCGCTTGGTAGCTATTTCTTGGGTTCGTAACTCGTCTGAGAATATATATTGTTGAGACAGTTGGTCAGCCACAGCAATTTGTGCATAGTGAACATGGGTACTTGCTACGCTGAAAAAGCTATTTATTTTAATGTTTAGAGTATCTATTTGTGGGCCACAGTCAAAATATAAACCAACGCGAACATAGCCTTGCGCCGAAGGCTGTAGCCTTGGTGGGGCTGTGTCTTTGCAAGCTTGTTTGTCATGAAAAACACGGATGGTTTCTGCTAAATGACGACTTAGCAACACATCTAGAGCTTGATTGGGACCGCTCTGTAGACGGGTAATTTCCCTAGTCTTGACCGCAAAGACAGCCTCGATGCGATTATCTGCGACGATCCAATCAGAAAATGACTGGCTACGGTTATGTGCATGAGATGTAAAAGACATTGTCATTAAGGTGATCAAAATAACTAGGAGAGTAGGCATGTTCGAAAGTCGCTTCACTATGGCATTGCCCCACTATGCCCAGAGGTCTCTGCTTTGCTTTGATTTAGCCATTCAATGCTTGCGCTATCACGTAGCTGTTGGAGATAGTAGTCCAAGGCAAAAGACTGCGTTTGAGATTTTTCTGCCGTGCTAAATGCAGAGGTACTTTGGATGGCGTCTAACATTGTCTGCAACGTCCGTTGGCGAACATTGAGGTCACTTCGTAGAGCACCCGAACTAATTGCCTGTTGCACCAACAGTTCTTCTTCAATTAAGCGGTCGAGTATTAGTTCTCGATCTTCCAGAGTCATTGCTCCACGCTTATCTTGATCAAACAATGAAGCAGCGCGAAGGTATTCGGTTTTGCTTATGCCAACATCATTAATTGTAACGATAACGGAGTTATCTAGTTGGTCTGAAAAGGGATTTGAAAATGCCATCAACATACCAGTGACAGAACCTAATATTACCGAAATGAGAGTTCTTTTCTGAATAATTTTTCTTGTGAGCGCGCGCATACCCTAATTCACCTTGATAATAAGCTGGTCAACTATCAGCGTATTCACTTCGATATTGGCTGCCTGCTTAAGGCGCAGTAATTCATCTTTAAGCACTCGATCTCTAGATCTACTCTTGATTGCAGTAGCTATTTCATTGCGGACTAGCTCAAAATCTCGCACTGTCGCAGGTTCCACTCTTAAAATTTGAACTAAATAGACACCGTCTTTTTGGCGTATAGGTTGTGAAAGTTCGCCTTCTGCTAGGCCAATGATTTTGCTACTTAAGCCTACCCCAAGGTAGCGTCGCAACATATGTTCAGGAAGGGGGCTTAAGGGGATATCAATTCTTTGCCCACCCTCGATTAGCCCAAAAGATTCACCTAATCGTCCCCCAGTTAACATATGGTTGCGCGCGTTACTGGCTTGTTCAATAGTCTTAAATTTAAACACTTCCAGGGTAGTTCGTGGTGACTCCTCAAAGATTGATTGGTGGCTTTTATAGAAAGCTCTTAACGCAGATTCATCAATGGGCAAGTTTTCGGCATTGTTAGTAATATTATCAATGGCTGAGCGAGCTAGTAATTTTCTAATCCCAGGGTCAGCGTACAAAACCCCCAAATCTTCGGCCCTTTGTAATATTAATTCATCATCTACCAGACGCTGCAGAATGGAGTGTTGAGTTGAAGAGTTTTTGGGAAGATCTAAGGTAACAAGCGCCGTATTCAAGGTCGCTTGAGTGATGGGCTGTTGATTGACTAGAACAAGTGTATCGGCAGGATTTTGGCGCCAGTTAACTTCACTCGTTGAGCCTACCAAAACCAATACAAGACCGGCAACCGCTGATATTCCGCGGATAAAATAATATGATTGAGTGGCCAGTAGGGGCATAGCTTAGACTTTGGTTATAATTTTTTAAGCGTCTTATCATAGTCTAATATATTTTTATCGCACTGTCTGAATATGACAGTCTAGTCACAATAGCGGACATAAAAAAGGGGCAGTTAAGAACTGCCCCTTTAAGAGTTACTACTTTTCTAATACAGATTAGAAGCTATAGTTAAGTGTTGCGCCCCATACACTCCCTGGAGTTGTATATTCAGCAAAAGCTCCTGAAGCTAATGGTATGTTAAATGCACCAGAGGCTGTTTTCTCATCGAACACATTCTTGCCGTATAGCATCACAGCCCAGTTATCTCCCTTTAACCCGGTTCTAAAATTGGTTTTAGAGAAAGCATCCTGATATGTCGCAGAATCGGTTGAACCACCGATCATCTGAAATCCATCGGTAAAGTTTACGTCTATACTAGTCATCCACAGCAGACCACCCATGACAGGTCGAGTATAATCAGCACTCACGGTACCGTTGTAATCAACACCAACCTTTTCGCCAGTTCGATCTACGCTAGCTCCACTCTGAACACCATCTCCTCGAAAGTTTGCTTGACACCCATCAAAAGACGTAACTGGATCAGAGCTTAACAGAACTTCACGTCCAGCAGCCCTAGCTAGCCCAAGCAGTCCAGACTGTTGCTGAACAGTACACCCTGCACCAGGATAGCTACCAAACTTACCATCGTTTAATGCAAAGCTCGCACCCAGTTTCAGATGGTCAGTTGCTTGCCATTGTAGATCAACTTCAAGACCTTGGATCTCTGTGGTAGCGGCGTTTGTAACAACAAAACCGGTACCGACGAAGGTGGAGACTTGCTGATTTTCATAAGTACTGTCATATAGAGCCCAGTTCAGAGTCATACCACCATCAAGCAAGGTGTGCTTTCCACCAATCTCGATTGAATCTGCGTTCTCATCATCATATTCAAAACCTGGTCCTGGCACAGTAGGCTGGACACCTTCATCGGTGAAGGCTGGAAGTTGATCATCTACAGAGTTGAATCCACCACTTTTAAAGCCTTCTGAATAGCTTAAGTAGAACATGCTGTCCTCTGATCGTGTCCACTCGATATTTGCCGCAGGCAAAAATTGAGTGCTAGATCGGTCTTCACCAAATTCATGAGCGACACCTAGACCGAAACCGTCAACTATAGCTGCCAGCACACCGTCGGTATTGGGTACCCCAAGTCCAGTTGTGTTGGTTGTCAGTTCCATCAGAGCATGTGATCTTTTTTCTTCCTCGGTATATCGAGCACCGGCAGTAATGGCGACCGAGTCCGTTAGATCATATGTTCCCTGGAAGAAGACAGCGCGAGAATTTGTATCTTGGGTCCAGTTAGATAGGCGACCGGCTTGCTGGAACTTTGTTGAACCTTCTACGCCGACTTTAAGGGTGTAATCCAAGCAAGAAGCGGCGCCAACGGCACAGCCTGTAGCGTCATAAAGACCCTGGAGAGTTAAACCTGTGCCGGGGACGGGCGTGGTGGCGTTAATACCACCGACCTGCGCTGGGCTTAAAGCCAAAATTGTATCAAGGCCCAAGGCAGGGTTACCACCACCAAGGATCGCTTTCATTGTCATCTCGGGGAGGCCAAAGGTACCATCAATCACCACAGTTCGATCGATTTCTTGGTCTTGTTGGTCCAAATACACACCACCTACCCATGAAAAACGTCCGTCCGTAGGAGAAGTAAGACGGAACTCCTGACTAGTATGGTCGTATTCTGAAATGTCGGATCTACCGATGAACTCTAATGGAAGCCAGTCAGCATCAAGGCCATCTTGATACTCATAGCGACCTCTACCAGCAATTGCAGTGAGAGTGTAGCCGTTATCCAATTCCATTTCGAAACTAAGCGATGTATCAGCAGTCGAAGTATCTGTCCCTTCTGGTCGCTCACCTCCAGCATCACAGTAAGCGGAGCTCATGCCCATATTGGCTTCTAACGCACACCCACCTACAGCTTGTGAATCGCGGTAGGGGGTTCGATTTCCAGAAGCTACAATTCCAGCGAACTCAGGACGAACCATGCCAACTACACCGAACATAAGACCTGATGCCGCGCCTAGATTGGACACGGGATTAAAAACGGTAGTGATAGAATTCTGACCAAGACGTACGTTGTCACTCTCTGAATGCTTCACCTCTACTCGCGTTGAATCAGTGGGCTCCCATGTTGCGCTGGCTCGCCACATAGATTCATCAACTGTAGGCATATTCTTCGTGAGGGCCCCAGCATAGGTATTTTTAAATTCGCCATCGTTAGAGCGATCTTTATACGCGAGGCGCAGACCAATGGTGTCGCCAATGGAGCCGGTTAAGTGTCCCTCTAGAGTTGTACCACCAAAGGATTCTTTGCTGCCTGATATTTTGCCACCAAACTCTTCATCCGCGTCTGGAGTTGCAGTAGTAACATTGATAGCACCTGCAAGGGTATTCTTACCAAATAAGATGCCTTGCGGGCCTCTTAGTACTTCGACTTGTTGAACATCAAAAAGCGCTGTTCGGCTTTGACGAGATTTTCCGTAGTGGATGCCATCAACATAGACACCGACAGATTGTTCAAAAGATTGGTTTGCGCCAACACCTATGCCGCGCATGGAAATAATCGTGTTTACGGCATTCTCTGTAATAGCCAAATTCGGAACATATGCAGACATTTCAGCAAAGCTGTGTAATCCAGCTTCTTCAATTTTAGTCCCTGATATAGCAGTAAGAGAGACAGGAACTTCTTGTAAGCTCTCTGCACGTTTTTGAGCGGTTACAATAACTTCTTCAAGTTCAGCTGCGTATGCACCGCTTGTCACCGTTGCTATAGCAATAGCAAGGCTACTAAGTGTGCGGAATGATTTCTTGTTCATAAAAGGCCCCTGTAGATAGTTCATAATTGTTTTGTATACTTTGTTCATCACTCGACGGTGACTTCTTGGCATTGTTGTTCGAAATACCACAAAACTCTAAATGCGTAGATGTTTTAAGAGTCATGGTTAGTTCCACCTTACAGAAGTTTTTCTCAAAAGTGAATAATAAAGACTCGTATCCGCTTAGGCTTCAAGTGCATATAACTTGATTGAGTGGGCAGCATGGGCATAAATGAGAGCTTGTATATAAATTTTAAGGTTCTTATGGAAGCCTAATATGGCTTATCGCAATGCCTGAATGTAACAGACTAGACGCAGGAGGTGGGCGAGGGATCATAAGAAAACAGTCGTTTTGATGTTTATTCGTTAATGTATTTTGGATGGTCACAAAAAAGGGGCAGTTAGAAACTGCCCCTTTGAATGTTGCTACTTTCCTAATATAGATTAGAAGCTGTAGTTGAGCGTTGCACCCCAAACTGCTCCCGGAAGAACATACTGAGCGTGTGATCCGCTGGCCAGAGGTATATCAAAAGCACCTTGAGGGGTAACCTTATCAAATACATTTTTGCCATACAGCATGACGGACCAATTCTCTCCAGCTAGGCCGGTTCGGAAGTTGGTTTTAGTAAACCCATCTTCGTAATCGATAGGGTCACGATCACCCGTCATGAAAAAGCCATCAGTGATTTGAACATCTACACCAGTATTCCAGATCAAGCCGCCAAGTACAGCGCGTGTGTAATCTGCAGTAAAGGTGCCGTTATAGTCGTTTCCAACCTGAGCGCCGGCAAGATTTTGACTTATTCCAATTTGCGTTCCATCAGCTGCAAACTCAGCTACGCAGGTTCCAGAAGATGTTGCACCTCCTGTTAGATCAGACTGCTGTATTGCGGTACAGCCCGCACCAGGGAAGTCGTCATACTTACCATCGTTAATAGCGAGATTAACACCTACTCGTAGGTGATCAGTCGCTTGCCACAACATATCAACTTCAAGGCCTGAGACACTAGCGCTTGCTGCGTTAGTTACTACGAACCCAAGACCCACAAACGTTGACACCTGTTGATTTTTATAGACACTGTCGAAGTATGCCCAGTTAAAGGTCATAGAACCGTCAAGAAGCGTGTGCTTACCACCAATCTCCCAAGATTCAGCATTCTCATCTTCATACTCAAATCCTGGTCCAGGAATGTTTGCTTGTGGACCATCTGCAGTGAAGAGAGGGAGCTGAGAGTCTGTTGAGTTAAACCCTCCACTCTTAAAGCCCTCTGAGTAGCTCATATACAACATGCTGTCATCTGAGCGTGCCCATTCCAGATTTACCGCGGGAATAAACTGGTGAGTTCCTCGATCTTCATTAAACTCATGATCATAAATATTAAACAGAGCTGCCGAGAGACCTCCAAGTAGCGGATTAGCGTCTGGAATAGCTAGTCCATTATAGCTAGAAGTGTTGTAGGTCGAAGCAAACGCTCTCTTCTCTTCTTCAGTGTATCGAGCACCCGCTGTCAACGACACTGAATCAGTTAGATTCCATGTACCTTGGTAGAAGACCGCTCGTGAGTTGGTATCTTGCCGATACTGACCAATTCGTCCCATTTGATTCCACAGCGTAGATCCTTCAACACCTACTTTGAGAGTGTAATCCAGACAAGAAGGGGCGCCAGCAGCACAACCTGTTGCATCATAAAGACCCTGCAGAGTTAACCCTGTGCCTGGCACAGGTGTCGTAGCATTTATGCCCGCAACTTGAGTAGGATTAAAGGCAAGAAAACTAGGCAAACCGAAAGCAGGGTTACCGCCCCCAAGGATAGTTCTCATTAACATTTCGGGCAAACCGAATGTGCCGTCTACCGAAGTAAGTGTCCACTGCTCTTGAGTTGACTTAGCTAAATAAACGCCACCAACCCAAGAAAATTTCCCATCAGTTGGAGATGAAAGGCGAATCTCTTGGCTGTTCATATCATACTCTGAGAATGTAGATTGACCGATAAAGCGAAGCGGTAACCAATCAGCATCTAGACCATCTTGATAATCGTAACGTCCTCTACCTATAGTAGCATTTAGCGTATAGCCATTATCCATCTCCATCTCAAAGTTAAGAGATGTATCTGATGAGGTAGTGTCAGTACCTTCAGGTCGCTCACCACCTGCATCACAAACTGCAGAGCTCTTACCTAGAGCTACTTCGTGTGCACAGCCGCCAAGGGCGATTGAGTCCCTGTAGGGATCGTTGGCGCCATTAGAGGTGATCGAAGCAAAATTAGGATGCACAACACCCATCACGCCATACATTAACCCAGCGGCTGCTCCTAGATTTTGAACTGGACTAAACAGCACAGCCATTGAGTCTTGACCAAGCTTCACGTTGTCATTGTTAGAGTGCTTTAATTCAACTCTTGTTGACTCAGTAGGCTCCCAAGTTGCACTGGCACGCCACATTGTCTCATCCGTGGTTGGCATGTTCTTGTTTAAAGCGCCAGCATAGGTGTTGGTCCATGCACCATCGCTGGTACGATCTTTATAGGCAAGACGCAATCCGATGGTGTCTCCAATTGAGCCTGTGAGGTGACCCTGCATCGTGGTACCGTCAAATGACTCTTTGCTGACAGAAACTTTACCGCCAAATTCTTGGTCGGGATCTGGCGTCGCTGTCTTAATATTAATGGCACCAGCAAGAGTATTTTTGCCGAACAAAACCCCCTGTGGGCCTCGCACTACTTCAGCTTGTTGGATGTCGAATAAACCTGTTCTGATTTGGCGGCCTTTACCGTAGTGAATACCATCAACGAACACACCTACTGATTGCTCGAAAGATTGGTTAGCTCCAACGCTAATGCCTCTCATTTCAATAATAGTGTTTACGGCATTTTCTGTAATGCTCAAATTGGGCACATAGGTAGAAAGCTCGCCAAACGTGTTCATGCCAGCTTCTTCGATTTTAGTTCCTGATATAGCAGTAAGAGAGACAGGAACTTCTTGTAAGCTTTCGGCGCGCTTTTGAGCGGTTACGATAACTTCTTCAAGTTCAGCTGCGTATGCACCGCTAGTAAGCGTTGCTATAGCAATAGCAAGGCTACTCAGTGTGCGCAATGATTTTTTGTTCATAAAAGACCCCTGTAGATAGTTCATAAGTATTATGTATACTTTTTTTAATTTCCGACGTTAACTTTTTGTATCGTTGTTCGAGTGATGACGAACGATGCAACTGCGTATTCCACGAACCCGCATAGAGAGCACGATACATGAGTCTTTGTTAAAAGTGAATAATAATAGTTTATTAAGTAAATAATGAACATGAGTCATTTATAGAAATAACTTTGATTACAAGTGTATTTTTTCCTAAGCAAAATTTCTATATGTGCATAACTGCTAAATAGTTTATTTAAATATTGAGAGTTGAGGCCGTTAATGGCTGGACTTTATTAGTTTACTGCTAATTGTATAAATGTTTAGAAAGAAGACGATTTAAAGCACCTTCTACAAACAAGTGAACTTTGGAAGAAGGTGTGTTTTTTTGATGTACTCATTGGTAGATCTAAAGTCTTGGTGTATTTGATGGGTATGAAAGAAAAAGGACGGGTTACCCCGTCCTTTTAGATTGAGCGCTTTTTACTAGAAACTATAGGTAAGTCTAGCACCCCATACTGACCCCTCGCTTGTGTATTGGCCATGAGAGCCACCAGCTAGAGGAATATCATAGGCTCCAGTTGCTGTTTCTTTATCCGTGATGTTTTTACCATACAACATGACAGACCAGTTTTCAGCTCGAACTCCTGTTCGGATATTGAACTTCTCAAACCCTTCATGGTAGTCAATTGGATCTCGATCGCCTGTCATGAAATAACCATCGGTAAAGTTCATATCAACACTTGTAAACCACAGAAGGCCAGACGCTAGAGGTCTTGTGTAATCAGCCCACAACGATCCATTGTAGTCTGTTCCTACTTGAGCTCCTGCGAGATCCTGACCTGAACCAGCTTGACTTCCGTCCCCCTTGAATTGTGCAGCACAGCCGCCTGCTTCAGTGACTGGAGAATTAACTGTCAAAGTCCCAAGGGCTAGTAGGTCTGAAGCTTGTTGAGCAGTACAACCAGCGCCAGGGAATGAGCCGTACGCGCCATCTGTGAACGCAGCGCTAGCACCAACTCTC
>Ga0115545_1001362_pt1 | contig 12660 bp, 10 predicted proteins | sample COGITO_mtgs_1003_FD_87188 | JGI IMG/M metagenome (GOLD analysis project Ga0115545, IMG submission 87188) | Pelagic marine microbial communities from North Sea - COGITO_mtgs_100330 | ecosystem: Environmental > Aquatic > Marine > Epipelagic | place: Germany:Helgoland, sampling site Kabeltonne...
CTAAGTTGCCAAATGCGCTAGCGAGAAAAGCGTCAATTACAACAGCGTGTTTCGAGTCGGTTAGTACGCCGATGAATTGACTGTTTTTGCTGAAGGCTAGATCACCGCGCGAGGATGCGAAGTCGGCAAATAGTTCGCCGAGGGCAGGGCGCTCCATCTTGAGGAAGCGCTCACTGCTGGTTAGGCGGCGAAATCCTGTGCGACCAAAGTTGGTCTCGTCGTTTTTAACGAGGACTGCTTCTTCCCAGCGTTCTGGTTGTATTGCTAGTTCGAAGGTTTCTAGGCCTGAAGCCTCGACGGTGCGTTTCGGCAGTGGGATGTAGATCAGTCGAGGGTCGGCGCTGAGGAATGCGATTTGATTAATCGGGAAGGTGTGGCCCGCGAGTGTGACTTCCAGTTGCACGCTGAGGAGGCTGTCAGGGTTCTTGAAGAAGGCAAAAGGTGTGTCTGCGGTGTGCGTGACGAGGTAAGTCCCTTCAGCATCCGCAATTAGGATACTTTTACTTTCGTAGTGTTGCGTCGTGGGACTGCCTATACGCGGTTTTTCTGAAGAGGTGAAGTGAATCGTGGCACGGTTGTTTTGAAAGCGTGTGAAAATTTCGCTCATCGTGCGTGGCCGGCTCGCATCCATTTCTTGAATAATTTCTTCCGAGCTCTGGGCCAGTTCGGAGACGCCTTGCCCGAGTTGGGATACATTTTCAGTGAGCCGTGACGCATGTGCCTGTGCCTGTGCTTTGTCTTGTTTTTCGCTAATTAGATTTTGCTCCAGTAGGCTGCGCTCGGCCTTGGCGACTGCGAGTTGGTTGTTCAGTGCCTCCCGCTCTTGATTGAGCCTTTTGGTCTCGGCTTGAGCGGCTTTGAGCTGGGCTTCACGTTGAGCGAGGGCTACTTCGCGGGTGATTAGATCTTTCTCTGCTTGTGTGAGACGTTCTTTAGAGACGGACGATTCTTGTTTAAGTTGGCCGAGAGTCTGGGTGAGTTCGATACGCTCAGTCTGAGCGCTCTCGAGCTCGGCGCGAGTGGCTTCAAATTTCAGAGCTAGGGCTTGGCGATCCGCTTCGACTTGGGCTTTTTCCTCAGTAAGCTTGGCTTGATCGGCTTCAATGTTTGCTTTGGCGACGGTGAGTTGTGCGGCTTCAGTTGCTTTTTCTTGTAAGCTTTTCTGAGTGGCTGCGAGCGCAGCTTCGCGTTCGGCGAGATTGAGCGCCTGTTTTTCGAGGTCTTGTCGTGTTTCAGTGAGATCATCGCTTAGGCCTGAGCGGGACTCGAGTTCCGACTGCAGGGACTCTTCGAGCAGGCTAATTAGTTCGGCCTCTGCGGTCGCGGAGGCGGCGGTGGCATCGAGTGTCACGTCAGGGCGCTCTTCGGGTGGATCGAAGCGTGCGAGCGCCAACATACTCAGGAGGAGGAAGTCACAAATGACTAGCATCAAGGTTTTGTTCATAGTAGGCGGAGTAGGAAAATTGAAACGTGGGAAGTCATCGGTAACGACGTCGGAAAGTAGCGACCTTCATACCTGTTACAGTTCGCTTTTGTTGTTTTAAGTGGATGCCGTTTAAGCGGCGTCAGCACTGAGAATCAGTTGGCGGCGGTAGGGGCGAAGGTGCATCACTTTCAGGATCGCGGTGAAGAGGATACCGAACAAGGTGGACGCATAGGCAGCCATGAGGCTCGCTTCGACGATGCCGACTGCGACGAGGATTAAGGACAGCACGGTGCCACCGAGACCGACATAGAGCCCGAAGTCGAATAAGTTCTCTTCGTTATCGAGTAGCTTCAGCTTCATGTCTGAGCTGAGTGCTTGTTTGCTGACTTCTTTGATCTTGATTAGACAGAACGAGTAGATCACGAGCTGTATAATAAAGAACAGGGCGAGGACGAGGAGTGTGACTTGGTTGATCTCTTGCATGGATTTGACGGGTGATTTGATGGATTGAAGTGAGTCGGCTACGGCAAATTCGATGCGTGGCCCGGAGTCTGAAACAGATTCTTTAGATTTAAGGATGTTGGGTTCGAAGATGGTCCAGATGGTGAGGACGACGACGAAGCTAATGAGTATATCGCGTGCCATGACCATCGGGTTGCTGCGCGATACCGTGCTGGTATTGCCCAAACTGTTGCGCCACGCACTGCCCATGGCAAATGCGAACGCTAAACCAGAGAGGAAGAGCAGAGCAAATTTGAGGGCTTGTCCGAGTGTATTGTTATGCAGTGTGATCTCGACGAAGATCTGCGGACGGAAGGGCGCTAGGATGCTTAGGACAGTGCCTGGTATTGAGCTGGCTTGAAAGAGCGGCTGCTCGGTATGAATTAAATGGCTCACGGCTCCAGGACCATGGCGTAATGCAAAGTCTAGGTCTTGATTGCCAGTTTCGGTTTGCTCTGCGAGGTAGCGATAAAGTGTGTCGGGAGATTCTGAGAATCGCAACGCGGTGTAGTTTTCGGCAATTCGATCTGGCTGTGCGCGAAAGAGAGCGGCCATTTGCGACCAATCGCCGAGTGTTTCGGTCAATTCTGCAAGACTGACTAATGAGGTGTAGTCGAGTTGACGGCCGAGGGAGAGGGTGCCGATGACTAAATCTTCGCAGGCGATGGTAGCCTCTGGATTATAACCTGCGGCTAAAGTTGCCAGATTGCCAATTTGTTGGGCGAGGCTGGGTTGAAAATGGCCAGCTTCGATGAGAAGCGCGAGTGTCAGCACGCCTGCATCATAGGGAGCACCAGCTGCGTGACTCGCTGGGTGGAGGCGTGACAGGCCAGCGATGTCGCGAATGCTTAGAAGTGCGGTGACGTTGCGATTACGCGAAGTGGAGAGTGATTCGGTGAGTGAGGCGCGTTCGCTGCGAGGCAGTAATTGAGGGATGACGGCGCGACTTTTACGCTGAGTGACACTTCGCTTGAGTAAATCTTCAAAGTCGCGGTTAGGCCCGCCGCTACTGGCAAAGTTCGGATTTTGGTCTAAGAGCAGTTGGATTTGCGTCTGCTGGGCGGGGTCTTGACTGCCGGTCGCTGCTGCGAATCGTTGTGCGGGGCCGACATAGGCGGCATTGATTTCCTCCCAAATCTTGTCTTCAACTGAGCTACTGTTAGCGCCGGCGAGCTCGACCACTGTCGGATCAACGGAGCGTATCTGTGCTGGCACTAGCAGCGCCGTAATGGCCAATGCGGTGGCTATGATCAGTAGGATAAGCGTTTTGAGTAAAGCGACCATGTTGTAAAAGTAAGTCAGACCTTGGAGATAACGATTCCGGTGGCAAGAAGTAGATGTCACTAATTGTGTGAATTTATAGAGGGTCGTGCACTAGATAAGAATTGCCAAATCGGGCGTGTGCGTCGTTTGTTTTGAGAATGGATCGCGAAACTGTGCTCAAATATTTTGATTCTGAATCTGTGGTAGAACACTACGCAAACGCAGCTGAGCGTTTGGGGCTGTGGCAATCAGAGGAAAAGATATTTACTCGCGTCTTTGAGCCCAGTGATTCCTTGCTCGAGCTAGGATGTGGGGCTGGGAGGATTGCCCTTGGGCTGCATGAGTTGGGCTACACCAATATCATGGCGACCGATTATTCACGAAAGATGATCAAGCGAGCGCGCCATCTATCTACCTTATTGGAATACAATATCCCGCTGCGTGTCTGTGATGCCACGGATTTGGAATTTGATGACAACGCTTTTGATGGTGCCATTTTTGGGTTTAATGGGCTGATGCAGATCCCGCAGGCCGCTCAACGCGAGCAGGCACTGAGTGAAATCTATCGAGTGATTCGGCCAGGCGCTTGGTTTGTATTTACCTCGCATGATCGTGATCGCTCACCGCACCGCAGCTTCTGGATCGAAGAACAGCGCCGCTGGCAAGAGGCCAATCAATCGGCTGACTTGGATGATTATGGTGATCGCACGGAAGCGACCGCTGATGGTGATCACTATATGCACGTGCCCTCTGTGCAGGAAATGGAGGCAGTACTTGCACGGGTCGGTTTTCGAGTCGAGGCCACTGTGATGCGCTCGCAACTCGCGCACGAGTCACCGGAAGTGGCGGCCTTTTCTGATGATTGCCGTTTCTGGGCGGTGCAAAAGCCCTAGATTTTTGGCTAAATCAAGCCTGCTTCGTTGAAGCTATAGAGACCGATACCTCTAGGGTCTTTGCTCTTTTGACCAAGAATAATGTGGTCGAGTAGGTCGATGCCAATGACTTTGGCGGCTTCGCGTAGTTGGCGAGTTACTTGTATGTCGGCACGGCTAGGAGCGGGGTCACCGCTAGGGTGGTTGTGAGCGACGAGGATGGCCGATGCGCTCAGGCGGATCGCTTCCTTGAATACTTCTCTGGGGTGCACGAGACACGAAGACGCCGTTCCCACGGTGACCTCGATGCGTTGAATTAAGCGATTTTTACGGTCGAGGCAGAGTGTCCAAAAATGCTCGACTTCTGCGCCTGCGATCAGAGTGCGAAAGTGGTTTGCCACGACTTCGGGTGTATCGAAGATTGTTTCGACCGAATCGTCTTCTTGCAAAATACGGCGCGCGAAATCCATGACTGCCATCAATTGAAGCGATTTAACGGTGCCGATCCCCTTAATCTTTTGGAAGTCAGCGGCCGTCCAGCGCAGTAGGTGAGTGAGTGAGCCTGCGGCGTTGAGTAGATCACTGGACATGGTGAGGACATCAATACCACGGGGCCCGCTGCGTAAAATCATCGCGAGGATTTCACAATCACTGAGTGCTTTGGCGCCGTGTTTGGCTAATCGCTCTTGTGGACGCTCGCTGGCGACCATGTCTTTAATCCGACGGGTGGTTTGATAAAATGTGCTCATCTGTTCACTTATATTGTTGAGCTTTTTAATTTTTGCAAACACGAACCCTCAGTAGTCAGATTTCGGTGGAGATTCTTAGAAATCCGTGCAACGTCGCCCTCGTGAAATTTACCCCGAAAAAACCGAGCCTATTTGGCGAAACCCTAGAAAGCCTCAAAGTAAGTGTCGAAGCGGCGGGCTTTCCGAGCTTTCGTGCGAAACAGGTGATGGAGTGGCTTTACAAGAAGCGCGTGGACCAGTGGGATGCTATGAGCAATTTGCCGAAGGCCTTTCGCGCTTGGCTGGATACTCACTATATTTTATATCCGACTTCATCGTTAATTGATAAGCGCTCGGACGATGTCACCCAGAAGCTGTTGCTGGAATTGGAAGACAAGTCTTTGATCGAAACGGTGTTGATCCGTGCGCCACAGACGGGAGTGGGGCAGGAGAATTCACGCAAAACCGTATGTGTGTCGATTCAGGTGGGTTGCGCTTATGGCTGTAAGTTTTGCGCTTCGGGGCTCGCTGGCTTTCGGCGTAATTTGATGGCGGCGGAGGTGGTGTCGCAGTTGATGCATATTTGCCGCCGTGAGGATGCGCATACCAAGCGTGCTAAGGAAGAGATCGCCTCGTTTGATAACATCGTGTTCATGGGTATGGGTGAGCCGCTCGCGAACTATGATTCATTGGTACAGACGATTAAGATTTTAAATGCAGATTGGGGCCTCAATTTCGGTGCCCGCCGTATTACGGTTTCGACTTCAGGCCTAGCGCCACAGATTCTGAAGCTGGCAGACGAAAGTGTGCCTGTGCGACTGGCGATTTCGCTGCACGGTGCGACCAATGAAGTGCGTGACCAGATCATGCCGATCAATAAAAAGTATCCGTTGGAAGAGCTGTTGCCGGCGGTGAAAGCTTTTCAACAGAAGCATGGCCGAATGTTGACGCTGGAGTTTATTATGATCAAGAACGTCAATGACAGCCTTGATCAGGCCAAGGCGTTAACTAAAATCGCCCGTGATCTACATGCACACGTGAATTGCATCCCTTACAACAAGGTTGAGGGACTAGAGTGGCAGCGCCCCAGCGTGCCTAGTCAGGATGCGTTTGTTGATGTGCTGCGCAAGGGCGGTGTGTCGGTGACAATTCGTCGCGAGAAGGGACACGATATTAATGCAGCCTGCGGCCAACTGCGCCTGAAAACAGAACAGAAAATGGCCGAAGACGAGTCGAAGCCAAGCAGCCCATTTATCGACCCAAAGCAGTAGAGGTTTTGGTGTAGCGAAACTCGGGAGCTGATTTCGACGGCTTTGCTTATGCAGATGTGTTTTGCGTGCTTACCTGATTTCGCCTTTTCCGTGGATCACGTATTTATAAGTGCACAGCTCGTTGAGCCCCATGGGGCCTCGGGCATGTAGGCGGTCGGTTGAAATGCCAATCTCCGCACCGAGGCCGAATTCGAAGCCATCAGTGAAGCGCGTTGAAGCATTGTGATAGACGGTGGATGCGTCGACTCTCGCAAGGAAGAGACGTGCGGCATCGGTATCTTCGGTAATGATTGCATCGCTATGTCCTGATCCATTGGCATTGATCAGCTCGATGGCGGCTTTAGTATCTGCAACCACTGCGATTGAGATGATTAGGTCGGAATATTCGGTGCCAAAATCTTCAGGCGTGGCATCCACCAATGGCAGGCCTGTGCCTGTGAGGATTGCTTTGGCCTTTGGCTCTACACGCAGCTGGACGCCGTTGTCATGTAGTGCTTTGGCAAGTTGTGGAAGCTGTGCGGTGGCGCCTTGATGCACGATGAGATTTTCCGCTGCATTGCAGACGCTAGGTCGTTGGCATTTAGCGTTGATTAAAATCGATTCGGACTTGTCCGCATCTGCTGCGGCATCGATGTAGATAGAGCAGACTCCAGTGTAGTGCTTAATCACTGGGATACGGCTGTTCTCGACGGTGAAGCGGATGAGGCTTTCGCCGCCACGGGGGATGATGCAGTGGATCGTATCATCTTGCTTGAGCAAGACGTTGAGCGCCGATCGGTCAGTGGTGGGTATGACTTGGACGGCGTCTTCGTTGATGCCTGTTTCTTTGAGTGTTGCACGAATAATTTCGGCGAGCTTCATATTACTATGATACGCTTCCTTACCGCCGCGAAGGATTGAGGCGTTGCCTGATTTAAGGCAAAGAATGGCACAGTCCACCGTCACATTTGGGCGTGATTCATAGATGATGCCTATGACGCCCATTGGCACACGAATCTTACGCAGGTCAAAGCCTTTGGGTGGAGAGAGGCGCTCGATCTCTGCGCCGACAGGGTCGGGGAGGGATGCGACTTGAATCACGCCTGCAGCCATATCTGCGATACGCTCGGCGGATAGGCTGAGACGCTCCAACATAGGTCCGGAGAGCTCCATGGCCTTGGCTGCTTCCAAATCGAGGACATTCGCTTTTAGAATGTCATCGGTTTGTTCGACTAGCTTTTGCGCGAGCTGTTTAAGAAAACCATTTTTCGCTTCAGTGGAGAGCGTGGCTAGTTCGAGGGATGCGGCGCGTGCGCGCTTGGCAATGTCTTCGATGAGTGTGGTGATTTGATCGGGGTCCATGACTTGAGGGCTGAAGGCTGAGACTGGAGGGTTATACTTGGATCGCGCTCATGACGTCGTCCCATACATGCGCAGGGAGCACACTGCCTTGGACTTGCACGACGGCGGCGCCGAGGATGGAGCCTATTTTTGCAGATTGAGCGTGGTCGAGTTGATGTGACCAGCCGTGCAGAAAGCCTGCTGCCCAGAGATCACCGGCACCAGTGGTGTCGATAACTTTGGCGGCGTGCATTGGTTCGATTTTAGTGACTTCACCGTGGTGTGCGATGTATGAGCCGTGTGCCCCGACTTTGACGGCGACGATCTCACAATACTCGGCGAGCTTCGTGGCCATGGCATGGTAGTCATCTTTGATTCCTGTGAATGCTTCGGCCTCTTCCTCGTTGGCAAAGACGATATCGACGTAGTCGCGTAGGATGGCTGGCAAAATGGCACTGGTCGCATGGACCACCTCAAATGAGGCGAGATCGAGACTAATGGTGCAGCCTGCGGCTTTGGCGGATTCGAGCACACGCATCATCAGTGCTTCATTAAAGAGTAGGTAGCCTTCTATGTGTGCATGATCGCATCCGGCAAAATCTGCGGCTGAAATTTCTTCGGGCGCAAGGGTCATCGCGGCGCCGAGGTTGGTGCGCATGGTTCGTTCTCCGTCGGGCGTGACCAGCGAGATGCATTGGCCATTGGCTTGCTCGCCGATTTTGAAACGGGAACTATCGCCGCCGAGTTGAATGAATTGCTGCTGGTAGAATTCGCCTTCTGAGCAGTTGCCTATTTTGCCGAGGAAACAGGTGTTGTTCGCCATGCGTGCGAGCGCGAACAGAGTGTTACCCGCAGAGCCGCCAGGCGCTTTAGTTGGGGTCTCGGGTAGGGAGCTTAGCAGCATCTCGATCGTAGGGGCATCGACGAGTACCATTCCGCCTTTGTCGCCATCGATTTGCTCGATGAAGTTGTCTTGGACTTGTGCGATAGCATCGACGATGGGGCTGCCGACGCCGATGATGGTAAATGGTGAGCTCATATTTGTTTTAGGTGTAAAAGATGATTCAGAGGAGTTGAAGAAAACATAAAAAAACCGCCGATCCAAGTGGAAAGGCGGTTTGGAAAGGTTTTGTAGTCGAGACTACATTGCGTCGCGGATCTTTGCGTAGATGATCTGCGATTGTGGCAGGTCGCCTAGCACGCCAACACGAATACGTATTTCAGACTCGCCTGCTGCGATTTGCTGGATGCGAACTACCACTTCTTTGTCGCCGACTTGACGAGCGAAGATCTTGATATAGTCATCTTTGTGGATTTCGCCAGTTCGAAGAAGTCCCATGTCGTCTATTGCGCGAATTGCGGTCAAGAAAACAGCGTTCGCATCATCTGTAATAGGCGCGTAGAAGAAACCGGATTGGTATTTCGCAGTCTGCTGTTGACCTGTCATCGGATCGATTGCGACTGGTGTCGTGCAGCCAGAAAAAAAGACTACAGTGAGTGTGAGGATGGAGAGGATTGTTGCTTTCACTTTCATAATTGTGCGTATAAGAAATGATTTTTTAGTAGAGTGCAATCAGAAGCTTTTAACATATATTATTCCGTTGCGGTCTTTAAATAGCAACCGTTGGTCACGAATTCCTATAAATACTAGGCCAGTGGTGGCTTCTACGGTGTCGTTAATGTTGTAGTTTTCGCCATCGAGCATGATCCGAGCTCGCTCGCCCGTCCGGATGCCGCCGATATGGATATTTTGTAAATACTTTGATACGGATTCTTTGAGGCTGATGGGGATTGTTGGGCTGGGCTCTACTGCAATGAGCTCTGCTGCGATCGGCTCTGCTAACACCTGAGTGCTCGGCTCGGGGGCCGGTTCAGTCTCAAGTGCTTTATCCAGATTACGGTCAGGCACTGTTGCGATGCTGGCTTTTGCGCGTTCGACTGGATTGGACGGGGCTGCTGCGGGTGCAGCGATCTCAGTACCTTCAACCTGTTCGGGCTCATCGCTACGAAGTAGGAACCAGATGCCACCTGCGGCTGCGGCAAGTATAAATAGTATGGCGGCAACGATTAGAATGCTGCTCAAGTGATTATCTTTTTTCGGAGATTCGGTGGCTGCTGTGGCGGATTCCTTGATTTTTGCTGAGGCACTGCCACTTGTGCGGGGCGCGGGTTGCTGCGCCTGAGGAGGCGGTGTTAGCTTGACTGGCGGTGGTTTCACCTCGACTGGTGGTGGTTTCACCTCGACTGGCGGTGGTTTCACCTCGACTGGCGATGGTTTCACCTCGACTGGCGATGGTTTCACCTCGACTGGCGATGGTTTCACCTCGACTGGCGATGGTTTCACCTCGACTGGCGGTGGGGTCGCCTTGAGTACGGGTGCTGGCTTGCTCGCGGTGCTGGGAGTCTCTAACGGTGAGGCGTCTGTTTTTGAGGAAAGACTGGCGCTGGCACTTGAGGTTGCGCTCGCTGAACGGGCACTTTTCAGTTTTTCCGGCTGATTTCTCGAGCTGGATAATTTTAGTTTGGGCGCTTTTGGCTCTTCTGATTCTTCACTCATAATTAATTGGAACAGTATGCCAGAATTTTGCGAGGTAAACTGAATTCAGCAGGATTCAAGGGTCTTCGGCTCTTTATTTAAGATTCTTTTACGAGTTTGGGAGATATTCGGTCGTCACGGGCGAGATGACTAAAAGTGAGGGGCGAATGCTCGACTGCGCATCAAAGGATTCGAGACTAACCTTCACTAAATGACAGATCAACTATTTGCTGAACCTATGAGGGCGCATAAATTTATTTTAGTACTTTTAGTGTGATTGCACCGTCATTCAATTGAGCGGTGAGTTGATCTTCGTTTTGGCCGATCTGGGCGCTACTGATAATCGCGCCATCGGTACTTTTTAGCACGGCGAAGCCGCGTCGCAATGTAGCTTTTAAGCTACTGTTGTTCAGTCGTTTGTGTAGATTTAAGAGATGCTCATTTTTTTTGAGTGTGTCGACTTGTGTCGCGCGATTAAAGCGCTGCTGGAAATTTCCGAGTGCTTGGTGTGCTAGACTGATCTTGATGCGGGGGTGATGCTCGGCGAGGCTTTGTGAATGTTGGGCGAGCTTTGTGCGTTCGCGATGCAGGCGAGTTTGCAGCGTTTGACTGAGATGATTCTCGAGATCGTCAAGCTTCATACCGAGCATTTCGACCTGACGTTCGGGCGCGATAATATGCATTTTCGAATGAAGTGCGCTGAGATTTAGGCGACGCTCGGCGATGCCGGTCTCGGTCCAATACAGCAAGTTGCTCTCAGCTTGCTCTAGGCGTTGCTCGGCTTCGATCATCAGTGATGAGATTAGCTCGGCTGCTGCTGAAGGCGTTTCGGCACGCTGGTCGGCAGCGTAGTCAGTCAGGACGGTGTCAATTTCGTGGCCCACTGCTGAAATTACCGGCAGTGGGCAGGCCGCAACCGCGCGTGCCAGCACTTCTTCGTTAAAGGCCCAGAGGTCTTCGATACTGCCACCGCCACGAGTGATGACGACGATGTCAAAATCCTGACTCGCTCCGGCATATTCGAGCATCGCGGCCACTTCTTTTTCGGCTCCTTTACCTTGTACGCGTGCTGGGAAAATCACGACTTCGCCCTTGTAATTACGCCGACGTAGAATGCGCACAAAGTCTTGCAGTGCAGCACCTGTCGGAGACGTTACCACGGCGATGCGCATTGGCAGCGCAGGCAGCGAGTGCTTACGCGCTTTTTCAAACAAGCCTTCAGCGGCGAGTTTTTGCTTCAGCCGTTCAAACTCCATTTGCAAACGCCCTTGACCACTTTGCACGGTCACCTTGACGATCAACTGGTAGCGGCCATGCGGTGCATAGACCGACAGGCTGCCGAACAGTAACACTTCCATGCCGTCTTCCAGTTGAAATCCTTGTTGTGCGGCATCGCGGGCAAAGAGCACGCAGGGAAGCTGACTGCCAGCGTCTTTGAGTGAGAAATAGACATGCCCCGAACTTTGCCTTCTGAGGTTGGATACTTCGCCTTGCACCCAAATCTGAGTGAAGCGCCCCTCTAGCTGTGCCTTGATCTGGCTCGTTAGTTCGGTGACTTTTAACACCTGTTCAGAGGCAGGGCTAATAAGATTATCCAACATGGCTGATACTTCGATTGTTCAACATCCGCGTGACGAGGATAATGACGATGAGGAGCAAAACACCAGTAATCGCCAGTCCGGCTCGGCCTTCGAAAAGTGCGCCTCCGGTGATAATGAATCCGATAGTGTAGAGGCTCTGTGCTGGTAGAGATGCGAGTAGGTAGGTCTTAAAGCGCATCCCCATTACGCCGAGCGCGACGTTTTGTACGGGATAAGGGATGCCTGGGGTGATTCGAATAATAATACCGAGCCGTAGTGCGTTGCTATCCGAGAACTCGGGTATGTCCCATTTTTTCAATAGATGTGTCTTCAAAAAGACCCGCAGAGGACCGGAGGCTAAGGCATAAGTCCAAATCGAACAGAAACTGGTCGCGGCAATGCCCAACGCGCAAGTCGCGGGTAGCCCAAAGCGTGGTCCTATGACAATTCCAAAGATGATCAAGAGGGGGCTCAAGGGACATCCGATACCCGGCAGCGTTGCTAATACTACCACTAATAAGATCGGGTGCGCTGCCAGATAAGTATATCCGCTGGAGACGAGCGTTTTCCAGTATTCGAGATCGGGATGTGCGTTCCAGATATAGTAAACCGCAGCGGCACTAATCAGTGCTGGGACTAGCAGTAATAGTAGCAGGCGTGTGAGTCGCTTTGAAGGCTCTGGTTGGTTCGGCATTATCCCTAAGTTGGGAACATTTTGCCTCAGTGGCAACATCGCGTATCCCTTGCTTGCACAGTTCAGTAAATGTCTTAACGTGCTCAGTTTATGGAAGATGACGCTAATCAATCCCCTAGTAATATGGTTCCCGTCGCACTCGCAGTGCTGGGGATCGTTCTCGGTGGTGCTGGCCTATATTTCGGGCTGACCGCAAATCAACGGCTGAACCCGATCGATGAGTCGGTTTCCGCGGGCGCAACCAGCTCGGCCAAGATCGAAAAGGTGATCAATGGGTTTCAGACTCAGGTCGCGGAGCTTGCTGCCCAAATTTCCGAGCAGTCTAAGACTGTGAACCGTCTGCGAATTTATAGCTCGCAAGGTGAACAAGCGGTTAAAAAGCTGGCTGGTGAACTTAATACCAATCGTGCGCAAATCGTAAAGACCGCAGAGATGCTGAATGAATTTGCCGCCGTGGGTTTTCGCGCAG
>Ga0115545_1001364_pt1 | contig 12649 bp, 13 predicted proteins | sample COGITO_mtgs_1003_FD_87188 | JGI IMG/M metagenome (GOLD analysis project Ga0115545, IMG submission 87188) | Pelagic marine microbial communities from North Sea - COGITO_mtgs_100330 | ecosystem: Environmental > Aquatic > Marine > Epipelagic | place: Germany:Helgoland, sampling site Kabeltonne...
ACGAGAGAGGTTAGATGATGCTTCCGCGGGAGCGATGATGTAGTAGGTAGCTACTGCATACTCAGTGTGGGGGAGTGAGATTTCCACTAGCTCTGCTCCTGCAGATTCTAGTTTTTTGATGGATTCATCAACCTGATGACGCACGGCAGGATCTATGCCGTCTCCAAAATATTCCTTGGGGAGGCCAAGTTTCATGCCGGCAACTCCATCATTTAACCCTTGTGTGAAGTCGGTGTCAGGCTGCTCTAGAGATGTTGCATCCATAGCGTCACGACCCGAGATGGTATTGAGCAATAATGCGGAGTCTTCAACATTCTGTGTGATGGGGCCAATTTGATCGAGCGATGAAGCAAAGGCTACCAAACCGTAGCGTGAAACTCTACCGTAGGAAGGCTTTAGCCCAACGACACCACAATAGCTTGCGGGTTGGCGAATAGACCCTCCGGTATCCGAACCAAGTGCAGCGATGGCGCTGTGGGAGGCGACAGCGGCTGCTGAGCCGCCTGATGAGCCGCCTGGTGCGCGAGTGAGGTCATGTGGGTTGCGTGTATTGCCTAGAGCTGAGTTTTCTGTGGTAGATCCCATGGCAAACTCATCCATATTGGTGCGGCCGTAGAGAATGGCGCCTGCAGCTCGTAATTTACTGATCACCGTTGCGTCATAAGGTGATGTATAGGAGCCGTCCAAGAAGCGAGAGGCGCAACTGCAAGGCTGCCCTTTGACATTGATGTTGTCTTTGATGGCTATAGGGATACCGCCCAGTGGTAGGCTGAGGTCAGCGGTTTTTGCTGCTTTCCGTGCGGCGTCAAGATCATGAGAAAGGTAAGCGCCAATTTCACCGTCTTTTTTTTCAATAGCATTAGCCAGGGAGCCGATAATATCGGCACTGCAGATGTCGCCGCTGGTGAGTTGCTTGCGGAGTGACGTGATACTTTGGTTGGAGAGTTCCATAGGGGTATTGTAAGATTAAGCGTCGACAACTTTGGGGACACGGACCTGGCCCTTGGCGCTTTCTGGCGCATTGCGCAGTAAATCCTCTTGGCTTAGGCTGGGACGAGAGACGTCTTCTCGAAGATAGTTGTCGTCAACAGCGGGCTGGCCCTCAGTATCTGTAGTATCTAGATCAAGGTCTTTGAGCGTATCAATGTAGCCAAGGATGGCGCTAAGCTGTTCTTGAAACGTCTCACACTCAGCTTCGTTAAGGTCGATCCTTGCAAGCTTGGCTACATAGCGGACGTCGATTTGTTCAGTTCTCTCACTGCTCATGGCTGAAACTGAACGGATACCATTAGAAAATCAAGCGCGGAACAAGGCAGCGTATAGATGATATTAGAAAAGGATGATATCAGAAAAGGCTGCAGATACGAAGAGCGCTAGCGGCTAGCGAATAGCGTTCTTGCTACTGAAGCGCTCCGCACAATAAGGACAGCGATAGGGCTGACGGGTAAGTATCTTTACAGCAATGCGCAAGCGGTAGCTCAGGCCCATGTACTTCTTGGATTTCTGATGTTTGCGGCAACCTGTGTTTGCCCACATTCTACTGACGCAGACGGGACATGTCGTTGCAGAAGAGCAAAGCTTAAATAACATCACAGAAATTACCCCTAGGCTTAAGCCCAGAAAGCCGTAGAGTGCGTATTTATCAGTGTGGGTAATTACCCCCATGGTGAGTAAAAAGGTTCCTAAAATGAGAATAAAAATATTCGCGATAAAATGAAGCGAACCAAGCCTTAGTGACCAGATAGTTGAATGTGAGAATTGACGGTGCATCAGGGTGAATTCAATAGGGTTAATTTGGTAAAGGCTGGGATCAATTAAAATGCGACTTTATCAATGGCAAGCATGATTGATAGCGGCTGCTGACAATGCTTTAGTAATGATTATATAGCAGTAAATGGGCCAGATGAGGCAGCGATTATTACTTTGTAGATGGTGTTGATCTTGTGGGTAATATCGTTCCAAATTTTTATTGGACGATTCTGTATATCCACATTCCGAGAGTGAGGATCGCAAGAAGAAGCAAGGCCAGTAGAAAGCCACTTTTCGTTTGATTGCGTTTTTGGTTTTTTAACTCACCTCTGCTGAGTTTTTCCATGAACTCTTTTTCTCTTTTTCTGCCAAGTAGGTCTGACGGAGGTGGCAAGGTTTGCATCTCTTCCTCTCTGGCAACTCGCTCCCGCTCAGGCCCGTGCTCAACAAAGTCCTGGAGCTGAGCGATTTGTTCTCTTAATGCACGTTCGTGGGCGCTTAAGGAGTTAATATCAGGCGGGTTTTCTTGGCTCATGGCCTATGAAAAAGCATGTAAGGTAGTGAGGAAAGGGCGCAGGTATACGGGCTTGCTTAAATTAGCCTGCGTAGTAAACGATTAATGCAATGACTCCGAGCACGACGATCGGCAGGTTGAATGCAAATCCGTTACAGAGCATCGTTGTAAATTCGCTATCATTGCTGCTGGTGCTCGCACGCTTGGGCTTGCTGCCTGTAGAGCCAAACACAGAAGCGCTGCGGCTGCCGGAAAAGTGAGATAGGGCCTGCTCGTATTCATCTTCTGCAAGATCGAGAACGGAAATGGCACGGGTGAGGTCTTGGCGTAGGCTTTCGTTATTCCAACCGTCTGGGTTGAGTTGATTGATTTTCTCTAAATGATCAGCGAAACAAATGCGCGCTTGTTCGAGTTCATCGAGCTCTTGGCGAGTGGCAAAGATTTCCCTATCCATTGATGTTACTGCCGTGCTGAGTTTTTCGTGCAGCTCAACCTGCCCGTGAAGAAATTCATCCTTTGCGGCGTTGATTTCCTCGAGTTCGAGCTTTTGACGCTCTACTTCTGCCTGTTGCTGCTGAAGTTGCTCGATTTGGGACTGCGCTTCTTGGAGCTTGCCGGTGAAGTCCTCAGCGAGGGGATTGGAGCCGTCTGCAGAACCACGAGTATTCATTTCTAGTTGAGTCGCACGCACATTCAGGCGCTGTTTGTGAGTTGTAACGTTGGACATATTGGATAAGGGCTAAATAAAACCTGCCAAAGAATAGCCAAAAAGCATGTCGCTGGCTAGATAATTGTTAATTTTTCTTAACTGTTAATCTTACGAAAATAACAGTATTCAGAGCATAATTTATGCTCTGTGAATGATGGGCCGTTCTGGAGTGCCTTTGTAAGGCTATATCGGGCCAAAAGAGCCAAGGTCTGCGGGTGTTGATCTCCGTATGAGGCGGTGCCGCTGACAGTATTGACGAGCAGGTCGCCAATTATTGAGTGCTGATCACGTGCACGCCCTTTTTGTTGACGGGTGAGACGTAGCACTGGTTTTCTAGATTGATCTTACTGAACACCTCAGAAATAGCTTTGCCTACTCGCTGAGCGATTTGCTCTCCTTCGCAGAGTGCGAAAACACTGGGACCTGCGCCGGAAATAGAGAAGCCTAAGGCTCCATTTGACATGGCTGCCCGCTTGGCATTGTAAAACTCAGGAATAAGTTTTTGGCGGCGAGGTTCAGCGATGACATCGTGGATAGAGCGCCCGATCATTGCGTAATCCTCTTGAATGAGTCCGCAGATGAGTCCGCCAAGATTGCCTATTTGTTGGGTGGCATTGACCATAGGAATGTTGGTTGGCAGAATCTCTCGTGCCACTTTGGTCAGGATTTCGATATCGGGGTGGACCACGGCGGCCCAAAGATTCTCGGGGACGGGTAGTTGGGCAATATCGAGTTCTTGGTTGGAGCGAACAAATACGATGCCGCCAAGAAGGCTAGGTCCAACATTGTCTGCATGCCAAGCGCCATCGGCACTTGCTTCACCTTGCATGGCGAAGGGCAGGAGTTGTTGTTTGGCGAGAGGCTCTCCGATGAGTTTGTTGACTGCGTAAACGCCGGCAACTGCTGAAGCAGCAGATGACCCGAGGCCGCTACCAAAAGGCATCTTCTTGTGAATTTCCAGCTCGATGCCACGGTCGCTCATGCCCAGATGTCTGAGGAGATCCAGTGCGGCAACGCCGGCGGTGTTTTTTTCTGGGATTTTTGGCAGCTTGCCGTCATCGCCAGTGATTTTTGTGATGCGCAGGCCGGGTTTTTCCGAGTGGCGTGCTACAACTTCATCCCCAGGGGCATTGATAGCAAAGCCAAGCACGTCAAATCCGCAGGCGACATTGGCGACAGTTGCTGGTGCAAATACGCGAACTTCTTGGTGAGCATTAATGTTCATGACTCGATAAAAATTAAGTTATAAGGGGAGTTTGTGAGGCGCAGAGATGTCACGTTTAACGCTTATTTGCAACGATTATCCCGTCATTAACCACGGAATGAATTGCTGGGCACGCCAGTCACACCCAAGCCCGTGACGCAAAGGAGTCTGCCGGCATCTGGCTCTTCTATGTTCTTGTGGATACCCGTAGTGACAAAAAGCTCATCTAAATTTTCCCCGCCAAAAGCGCAAGCGGTGGTTTCCATGCACGGTAGATCGACGCGGTGAAGTTGTTTGCCGCTTTGGGGGTCAAAGCAGACGACGCAGGCTCCGTGACAGAAGGCAATCCATAGCTTGTCGTCGCAGTCAATGGACATGCCGTCTGGAGAGCCATCTATATGATCCGTGCGGAAAGCCGTGCGCAGAGCGCTAAGTTCTCCTGTCTCTGAACTATAGTCAAAAGCGAGAACCTCTTGTCGTGGAGTGTCGATATAGTAGCAGGTCGAGTTGTCCTTGCTCCAGACGATGCCATTGGAATTGGTGACGCCTGCGTACGCGGTGTGAATGGAGAGGTCTGTATCGAGGCGGTAGAGTGCGGCGCTGCCTGACTTTTTGATGGTGCTGATCGTGCCTGCAAAGAGGCGGCCATCAGGGGAGCACTTGCCGTCATTAAAGCGGTTATCTGCTAGATCGGCTTCAGGGTCACCAATGGCAGTGCTCTGATTGCTTGCTTGGTTGAAAAAATGGATGCCGGTATCGCCAGCTATAAGGAGGTTCCCCTCCGGGCCTGGGCATGAGCGTGGAACAACCGTGCCGATGCGCCCTACCGAGCTAGCCACGTTCCAGCTGGATTCACGCTTGGATGATGGATCATATTCCAGTAGCTGATGGGCTTCAATGTCGACATAGAGGAGGCGATTTTCCCACCAGATGGGTCCCTCTCCCCATTGAGCACGATAAGTCCCTGCAATCTCAATATTTTCCATGTAGCGATGAGTAGCAGTCCAATTTTGGGCTGTCGAGAGGTAGTTTTATGGTGAGCTATTGTTGATTGAGAAATGCCGTTGTCATTCGGCCGAATCAGACTATTGTTTGCGCACAAGAATTTGAGGAACCTATGCATGTAATGATGAGACAATATCACCGAGCAGTGAGGATGTTATGCATCTCCTTGGTTGTGTGGTTAGGGTATGGCGGTGAAGCTGAGGCGGATACGAATTTTAAATGGGAGACCGTCAAATACAATGGGGTTGATTATGTCACTCTGCGAAGCGTAAAGGATTTTTACTACTTTAATAAAATCAGGTATGGCGCAGTCATCACGATGGAAAGTCCGAGTGTTGCGATGGAGGTTCGTCCCGGTACTCAGCGATGTAGGATGAATGGCGTTTTATTTATTCTGAGTTATCCTGTTATTGAGCGCAACGGTCGTTACCTTCTATCTAGAACAGATCTTAACAAGTTGGTGGATCCGATCATGCGACCAACCTACATTCATCGTGCTAGGCACTTTAATACGGTAGTGCTCGATGCCGGCCACGGAGGCAAAGACTCGGGCAGCTTGGGTCCTTATGAAAATGAAAAAGTATACACCTTGAAGGTGGCTAGGCTGGCGAGAGAAATTCTTCAAAAAAATGGATATCGAGTCGTGATGACTCGAGATAGTGATATCAGTGTGAGCTTGGCGAACCGCGTCAGGATTGCCAATGAGTATCCAGATGCGATATTTATCAGTATTCATTTTAATTCCAGTAACTCCCGTGCAAACGGCATCGAAACCTTTACCATTTCGCCAGTGGGAGTGCCTCACATGGGGCGGGAAGTTAAACTGAGAGATTTCAATACTGTGCCAGGCAACATCATGGGTTCGGCAAGCATCGCGCTGGCAACCGCGGCGCATAGTAGGGCGCTGATGTATCTCAATAGCCAGAGCTCAGGAAACAATTTTAGTATCGAGGACCGCGGGATTAAGCGGGCAAGATACAACGTGCTCACAGGCATTAAAATTCCTGCGATACTCCTCGAGGGTGGATTTCTCTCAAATCGTAATGAGGCGGCTAAAGTCCGGTCACCGGCCTACCAGCAAACGCTTGCAGTCGCTATTGCTCGCGCGGTGGATATCTACAAAAAATCAACAGCTAAATCACGGTAGCTTTAATGGAGTGGCGAGTTTACTGAGGCGCTTAAAGCTCGCTTGCCGCCCAGCGGATGAAGCATTTGCCGTTGGCTGCGCTCAGGTCTACACTCGCGGTGGCGATGCCGGCCTCTGAAATAGTCACAGGAATAGCTTCCCAGCTACCGGCCTCAAGCGTGAAGGAGCATTCCGCTTCAATCTGATTGCCTCCAATAACAGGGTGAGAAATCTGTAGCTGGCCGTTGTTGATGGTTGGGGACAATGCGGCCTCGGCATCAGCCGCATTCATGGGGTTGAGATTGAGAATGTATTCGATGCCGTTTGGTAGGCCGTCGTTATCATAATCATCGTTAAAACCGCCTACCGATGGGTAGTATGTGAGGGCCCATTGCTGGTAGTTTTCTGTATCAATGACTTCAGTGGGAATAACCTCGAGTGACTGGCCAAAGGGCATCCAGACATTGCCGATTCTCGGCCTCACCTTGAGTATATAGTTGCTGCCTACCTCGAGTGGTCCGCCGCCGGTCACATTGTTAAGGGGGGCAAAGTCTGAGTTTTTAGCGAGGTTCGTAAAGGATAAGCTTTGCAGCCACTCGCAATCGGTAAATTCAATGTCGTCAATGAAAACGCCAACGGGGTAGCTGCTGTAATTAATAATATCATAGACCCCAGTGGGGGTTGGCTGATGTAAAAGAAAGCGAATCAATATTTGATTTCCGGTAGATTCCAGATTGACGTTTTTAGTGGTAAAGCTGTTGTCGGGCGAGCCATCGTTTTTGCCTGCATAAACGGCTAAGCTTGTCCATGATCCTCCGCCATTATCGGAATATTCAACCTCAAGCTTGGTATCGGCTGTCATGTACCCTCGGCGGATTGAGAATGACATCGAGCCGCCTGCTTTGGGGATGACCGTGCGGTTGATGGTGAAGGTTTCGTGAGAGAGGGGCAGTGAGTTATTGGGGAACGCAAGATGAAAGGCCTTGGCGCCGCTGTTCCAGAATGTTGATTGATCATACGAATTCCACCTGTATGCATCTCGGAAGTTGTAGTTGCTACTGGTTCCGTCGATGACAAAATCACTTGTCGAATCTTCTGCGCCCTCGATCCATGTTATGGGGGCGATTGCCGAAACTTCAAACTCGTATTCCTCGGCATGTTCGATTTTATGGAGAATATAATTTGCACCGGTTTGGGGTGGGCTGGTGTTTCCTGTAAGGGTGGGGGAATCCGTGAGGCGCCTGGGATTGATGATGGTTACTGAGTAATTGTAGCTCGTCGCGTTGCCGTTAATGCTGATGTTGGAGACGATGACTTGAATGGTTACATCTTCATACTCTGCCGAGGGAATGGCTGAGGCATCAGTCGCTTTCCAAACGATGGTGTTGTCTGCGTAGTATAATGCATTCTGTGAGGTGATATTAGTGGCAATTGTTTCTCCTCCCGCAACTTGCATATCAATGGTGGCATTGCTGAAATCAGCCCCCGGATATGAAAGTGACCAAAGCCTTGGTGTGATATCTTCTGGGATAAAACCTGAATTTGGCCAGGAGATAAATTCAGGTGAGCTAGTAGGGGTCAGCCAATCGCCAAACACATAGAGTGCATTAGCGGGGAAGTAGTTGCTGCTCGTTGGGCGGACGTCACCGGTGGCCACTTCCTGAAGTCGAGAATGAAAAATGTAGCGCCGGTGCCCTACCACTGAGTTTTCTGCTCCGCCAGCGCCCTGGGCATCCTCGCTGATATAGGCATCAATTGCTCCCGGGCCATAATGACCAATAGCGACGTTGGAATAATAGGCTCCATTTCTTGCGGTATTGTCATCTGCAATCCAGCTTTCCGGAGGATTGTGTGGGTTGTGTGTGTCGATCGGATTGCTCACTCCGCCACCCTCTAGAAATTCGGCAGTGTTTTGAGAAAGCATGAATGCGGCTGCTTGTGCGGCATCTTGCTTGGTGGTGCCCGCCGGGGCGGTAGGCCCTGAGCCGCCGCTTACCGTTTCGCTGCTTGGGCGAATGCGTATGCTGGCATCCATACCTGCCATGGCGCGGTAATAATTGATGCGCCGCTCGACGTCGTTTTTGAAGGCTGCCGAGGTGGAGCCAGGCTCATTGTTGTCGATCGAGCCTGTCCAGCTTAGGCGGTTCTCATAACCTTCGGATGCGCTGTAAACGGAGTTCCAAAAAGAGATGACGTCATTGCGGGATTGGGTATCCACCGCAAAGCCAGAAGTAGTCGATTCGCTACCTACACCAGGAGACCAAGCGTAAGCCTGGGACGTGACTAATGCCACGCATGCGAAGAAAGATGATTTGGATAATGTCGAAAGGGTGGAGACCATCAGGTGGAATTGTAAACAATTGTCAGATGGAGGGATTGGGTATCCTACAGATTAGAAGTCGATATAGTCAAACTATTAACAGTTCAAAAAAATAAACATACACGTAATTATTTTGAAATCAAAGCCCGTGTGGATCTAGGCTTAGCAAACTAGCGATGCTGATCCATCAAGCGCAAGGCACACTCCTTTCAAGCATCTAGGCAGAACAAATATCTGCGCAGACCGAGCAGACTCCGTTTATTCCTCCGAGCTGAACCTCTAGGCTGAGAGTTCGTGTTGGATGATGCTTAAGCCGCAGAGGCTGGCTGTCTCAACCCGTAATACGATATTGCCAAAGCTGATGGGCTGAAAACCTGACTTATACGCGGCATCATATTCATCTTTTGAGAAGTCGCCCTCTGGTCCAACAAGGAAGAAGATGTCTCCCTCAGGAGCTTGTGCCCCAAAGTGTTCTCTCAAATGCAAGGCACGTTCATCGAGTGCCGCGATGAGACGGGTGCCGCCACTGGGCAGATTTTTTAGCCAGGTATCAAAGGGCTCAGGCGTGGCGATTTCTGGCAAATAGTTTTGACCGCATTGCTTGCAGGCTTCTAAGGCTATTCGTTGCCACTTGCTGACTTTCTTTTCTGCGGAATCTGGGCGTGCCACGGTGTGGTCTGTAATCAGAGCTTGGATCCTACTGACGCCAAGCTCAACCGCTTTTTGCACAATAAGCTCCATGTTGCCACCCTTGGGGATTGCTTGGCAAAGAGTGATCGGATGTTCGATCTTCGGCGACAAGGTTTTACTGGTGATGCGGCAACGAACAGCATCACGATTGATGTCTGAGATCTTGCAGATCGCGGAGGTGCCATGACCGTCAAAGGTCTCTATCTCATCTCCCTCACGTGCTCGCATGACGCGGCAGCAGTGCCTAGCTTCTTCCCCACTGAGTGAGAGGTGTTCATCATGCCATTGATCGGCAGGAATGAAATAGCGGTTCATACAAGGTGAGGATTAACTCTTGTTGGGGTGTGGCCTATGAGCCAAAGAAGCGTTTGGCTTTTTCAACAAAGGATTCTTGCATGGGATTGTTTTTGGCACCAATGGAATCAGAAAATTCCTTGAGCTTTTCCTTTTGTTCCGCGTTGAGTTTTGTCGGGACCTCTACTTGGGCTTCAACATGGAGGTCGCCTTTGCCCCCTGAGCGCAGGTCTTTGATGCCGCGGTTACGTAGGCGGAAAGTAGTTCCACCTTGAGTTCCTGGCGGTATTTTAATGGAAGACTTACCGTCGAGAGTGGGGACTTCTAATTCTCCTCCGAGTGCTGCGGTGACAAAGGGGAGGGGAACTTCACAAAAGAGATCGTTCTCCTCGCGCTCGAAGATGTCATGTCGTGCAACGTGGAGAAATACGTAGAGATCACCCGGCTGACCGCCCCTTAAGCCGGCGTCGCCATTGCCGCTGGAGCGTAGGCGAGTGCCGTCATTGACACCTGCGGGAATGTTGATTTTGATGCGTGTAGTTTCGTTCTTGCGACCTTCACCACTGCAGTCGGGGCAGGGGTCTGATATCGTTTGTCCTGCGCCATGGCATGCTGGGCATTCTGATTGTTGAACAAAGATGCCGTGCTGGCGGGTTACGACACCCTGACCACCACAGGTGCTGCAGGATTTGCGGCCGCTGCCACTTTTTGAGCCACTGCTGTCACAGGTTGAGCAGGCTTCTAGTTTTTCAATTTCAAGCTCCTTCTGGATGCCGCTGGCGGCTTCTTCGAGCGTTATCTCGAGGTCATAGCGGAGATCGCTGCCGGGCTGTCTGCCTGAAGGGTTGCGACGTCTGCGGCCACCACCGAAGAGGTCTTCAAAACCGCCACCACCGCCGCCGCCACCGAATGCGCCGCCAAAGACCTGGGAGAAGATGTCTGATGCGTCGTGGAATCCACCACCGCCGCCAAATCCACCGCCGCCACCGCCGCCATTTTCAAAGGCTGCGTGTCCGTAACGATCGTAGGCAGCACGCTTGTCTTCGTCGCTGAGGGCTTCATAGGCTTCGCCAAGCTCTTTGAACTTTTCCTCAGCTTCGTGGTCGTCAGGGTTTTTGTCAGGGTGATATTTGATCGCCAGCTTGCGGTAAGCTTTTTTGAGCTCAGCAGCTGAGGCATCCTTGGATGCACCGAGGACGTCATAGTAGTCGCGTTTGGAGGACATGATTTAATCGCTTGGTTACTGGTCGCTTGATGGCGCGTCGGCCGCTTCATCATTATGGGCGACGATGATGTTGGATGGGCGCAGCAGGCGTTCGCCGATGCGGTACCCTTTGCGGACCACACGGATGATTTTTCCCTCATCGATCTCATCACTGGCTTCTTGGCCGAGAGCTTCGTGAACCTTGGGGTCGAAGTCGCCACCCACTTCGGTAGGTATTTCCTCGACGTTTTGGGAACTGAGAAACTCATCGAGTTGCTTGTGAATCATTTGCATGCCCATGAAGAGCATAGAACCTTCTTCTTGGGCTGCGGCTTGCATACCCATGTCAAAATTATCAAGCACAGGCAGTAGCTCCTCAAGTAGGCTTTGGTTACCGTAGCGTACCGCGTCGAGTTTTTCACGCGACATGCGCTTGCGGAAGTTGTCCAGCTCTGCGGCAGTGCGTATGGCTTGGTCCTTCCACTTGGCAGCTTCGAGTTCGAGAGCTTGCCACGGATCGATTTCCACCTCCTCTGTGGTTTTTTCGGCAGCTTCGTCGACCTCCTGAGAGGCTTGCTCGGAGCTTTCTTCTGCTGGGTTTTCCTCGTTGATGGGGTCTTCGCTTTCTTGCGTCGGCTCTTGCATGGGCAAACTCATAGCCAGAGACACGACTTCGTCAACTATTTCATATGCTGCAGGGGCAGGAAAAGAAGCGATTGACTGTAATGGATATCGATGGCAAATGACTGCCGTCGTGCTCAAAGGTCTTGGAAAATGTCTATGTATTGTAGCTGCGGTGGGTGTTCTTGATGCCCATCTGATGGTGGCTCAGACCTTGGCGTGGATGAGTATGATATACGATCGAGCCCCCCAAGAGGGAGTTTCTGCGGCACTTGATAGCACTTTCAGCGGTGATGCGCCCTGTGCGATGTGCTGTGCCATTGAGCAAGAGCGCGGTGACACGCAGCAACAAGCTCCGATCCCCGAGTTAAAGCCGACCGCTAAGTTTGCGCCTGTAAGCTGGTCCGCAGTAGATCTTGTGTTTCCGCCAGTATCAATTCACGTGCCTCTCTCGCGAGAAGTGCAGGTCGTGGTGCTTGGCCGGCAGGATGAGCCGCCATTGCCGCCACCCCGAGGGTGTTGATTGGTCTATTGTTTATTTTTGCACGGCGTTGACCGTGTCAACCTGCTGGCTGCCTAGATTGAATAGGGCAGGCAGCTTTCATCTAGCACCGTCCTCGAACGAGGCGTGGCACTTATTGTTCACTTATAAATGTTAATACTCACTTCTTTTAATCATGAAAAATTCTATCTTATCTACAGCCGCTCTCGTAGTGGTTCTTGTTGGTGCTCCTATCCCATTGGTGGATGCGGGCGTGTCTGTTCCGCTTGTCAAAAACTCTACTGAGTGTGCCGGCTGCCAAACGTTTGATTGCACGTGTGCATCGAGCTGTGCTTGTGCAGCTGACGGGCATCATTATTTCCCTCATGCTCCCAGCGGAGTGATGGGAGATCACATCCATCGCAAGGGTGGCTTGATGGCATCCTATCGCTACATGTTTATGAGCATGCAGCGCAACTACGATGGCGACTCGCAAATCTCTGATGCGGCTGCGCAAAATGGCTACATGGGTAGTGCTGCTGAAATGGATATGCAGATGCATATGCTGGGAGTGATGTATGCGCCCAGTGACAAGCTTACTCTGATGTTGATGTCGGCTTATAAGGAAAACAGCATGCTCAATAATATGATGGGTAATCGCACTAAGATGCGTTCCTCTGGTTGGGGAGATGCCACTTTGTCAGCTTACTATGGCCTCTACAAAAAGCAGGC
>Ga0115545_1001372_pt1 | contig 12595 bp, 14 predicted proteins | sample COGITO_mtgs_1003_FD_87188 | JGI IMG/M metagenome (GOLD analysis project Ga0115545, IMG submission 87188) | Pelagic marine microbial communities from North Sea - COGITO_mtgs_100330 | ecosystem: Environmental > Aquatic > Marine > Epipelagic | place: Germany:Helgoland, sampling site Kabeltonne...
CAAGCCCAAGGTCAGGACGCATCTGCTGGTATAGAGCAAGCCAAGTTGGAAGCTGAGATTGCGTTGAAGCGTGAGAAGATGCAAGCTGAGTTGGCGCTTGAGCGTGAAAAGATGCAAGCTGAATTAGAGCTACGTCGGTTTGAACTTGAGTCTGAGTTAAACCTACGCCAGCAAAAACTCGCTTTTGGCGGCACTGTTTCGGATAACTTGCCAAGAGTATGAGCGATTTAATTGACGAACAGCATCGAGGGGCAAGAGCCGCTTCGATATTACGCGAGCCTTTAGTCATAGAGGCTTTTGAGGAATTACGAAAAACGTATGTCAATGGTTGGTCAGGAAGTGACCCTAGCGACACCGATTTTCGTGAGCAATGTTTCCATTTGCTGAAAGCGTTAGAAGCTTTCGAACAGCATTTTGAAAGCGCTGTGCAGACAGGCAAAATGGCCTCTCAGCAAATGGAAGCGTTGCGAAAATAAACTCAAACAATATGGAGAATAACTATGTCTGGTACTCAAAGCGAATCCAGTCTTTCGCAGCAAGACGCTGTAAACTTACTTTTGGACACTCAAGCCCCTGAACAGGTAAGCGAAGAGGTACAAGAGCCAACTGCCGACACTGAAGTAGAGGCAACCGAAACTGAAGAGATAGAAGTTGAAGCCGTTGAGCAAGACCAAGCTGAGACTGAAGTTGAAGAGGTTGAGGACGATGGTGAAGAGGTCGAGACTATCGACACTTATGCTGTCAAGGTTGATGGTGAGGAAGGTGAGGCAACTATTGATGAACTCATTAAATCATATCAGCTAGAAAAAACCGCTCAAAAAAGACTACAAGATGCTGCTGAACAGCGTAAGGCTGTTGATGCAGAAAAAGCGTCTACTGAGCAAGCTCGTCAACAATACGAGCAAGCCCTTGAGGTTATGTCTCAACAATTAAATCAGGCTACCCAGCCTAAGGATGAAACCTACTGGAATAGTCTGTATGAGAATGACCCACTAGAATACGTCCGGCAACGCGATCAAGAGCGTGATGCACAGTCTAAGCAGCAAGCCGTTCAGACTGAGCAATTACGAATGAGACAAATCAAACTTGCTGAAGAGCAAAAGAAGCTTTTGGAATTAGTTCCAGAGTGGCGAGATCCTGAAGTTGAAACACGAGAAAAGGCCGCGATAGCGTCTTATGCTCAAACAAAGGGTTGGACTACTGAAGAGTTAGGTAACGCTGTTGACAGTCGTTACGTTGATTTGATGCGTAAAGCGTATCTTTATGACAATTTGCAATCGCAAAAACCGATGGCAAAGAAGAAAGTAAAGACCGCACCCAAGATGGTAAAAAGTGGGCAACCGAAATTAAAGGGCGACTCTGCAACAGAGCGAAAGCGTAAGGCTTTTGACAAACTCAAGAAAACGAACAGTCGTGATGCGGCTGTTGAATTTCTTTTAACTCGCTAACAAATAGGAGGCTATTATGGCCACATATCTTTCCGGAAATGCAATCGGAGAAAGAGAAGACTTAAGCGATGTGATTTACCGCATTAACATTTGATCGGTGCGGTCTAAACTGGGTGAACTGCTGGAACCCTAAGTCAGAAATGATATGGCAATCAGCATCCAAGCTATCTACACAGCGATAGAAGGTTCAGAGACTACCTGAGAGGTAAGCCCTCTTAATAACAGGCTAGAGCGCCCAGCGCTACGAGTACATTTGCCTCGTGGTAATGATATAGTCCAATCCTCACTTAAAGGTGAGAGGGAATGCGATCCCGACGAAACTCCACTAGTTTCGAATGCACAGAAAGAAACCACAAAGGGTATCTTTCACGAATGGCAAGTCCAAGAATTAGCGGCGGCGGTTGATACCAACTCCGCAAGTGAAGGGGCTGACTATTCATACGTCAATCCGTCGGCAACAACACGCCTTGGAAACTACCACCAAATTGCGGTTCAAGCTGCTTCAGTATCTAATACATTAGATGTTGTGGACAAAGCTGGGCGCGATAAGGAAACTGCGTTAACCATACACTAGCGTAGTATAAATTGGGTGAATTGCTGGGAAGCCTAAGTCCTTCGGGATAAGGTAATCAGCAGCGAAGCCTCTAATGAGGAACGTTCAACGACTATCCGCAAGGAGTACACTCAAGCGAGTGGAAGCGCCCAAAACCGTAATGGTTATGATATAGTCTGGTCTGCATAGAAATATGCAGCGGTTCGAAAGAACGGATTAGGAATTAGCGATCCTAATTGAACACAACGATGTTAAGGTACTCAAAGGTATCGAGCAACGTAGAGACATTGAGAAATCATTGTTCAAAAACGAAGCTCGTTCAGCGTCAGAACCACGAAAAGCTGCAAAGCTAATCAACTGGATCACTAACGTTGATGCACCTGGCGATATGGCTGCTGCTACTGGTGACGGTAGTGATGTAGCTGATCTAACTGGTACTGCTGCTGCCCTTACTTTGGCAAAAATAGACGCTGCAATGCTTGCTGCGTATAACGACGGTGGCGCACCAAATATGCTTTTGATGTCACCAACTAACAAGCAGAACTTCTCAGGTCTGTCTTCTGGTTCAGTAGCAACTAACCAGATTACTTACACAGCACCGCGTGAAGCTGCTATTGTTGGCTCAGTGTCACTTTATCTGAGTGATTTTGGAGAATTGGCTGTCACTGTTGATCGTCAGTGTCCAAATTCTGAAATGTATCTGATTGACACAGATTATGTATGTATCGGTTCACTACCCGGTCGTATGTTTAGCGTATCTGATGTTGCCGCGACAGGTGACGCAACCAAATTCGCTATCGTGTCAGAATACACGTTGATCGTTAAAGCACCTAAAGCACACGCTGCGGTGATCGGTCTAAACGGCTCATAAGCCGACATTACAAACTAACTAATAGGGGTGGCTTCGGCTGCCCCTTTTTGCATTGAGGTAGACATGAAGAAGCTATTAAACGCTGATCCAATTACAGGCAAGAAAACTTACTTTCACGGTGAAACTGATGGCAACTATGTGTCAACAGAACAGCCAGTGGACAACATCAAAGACGCTGCCAAAGAAGAAGCAAATGAATGGCGCTATGGTGATCTTATGGGCAACACCCAGAAGCACAAACAGAAGGTCGGGGAAATCCCGGCTGTGATTTATTATGACTTACTCAAGAAGTTTGGACAGCCAAGGGAAAACCCTAAGGCATGGCTAAAGTGGCTTGAGGAAAACAAAAGTTTCAAAGCAACAGGTGGTAAACTGGTCTAATGGCTATTTCGACTTACACTGAGTTACAAACGTCTATCGCTAACTTTTTGGCGCGTGATGATTTAACCTCAGTCATACCCGACTTTATACAACTCGCCGAAGCAAGAATGTCGCGTGAGCTTGATACACGTTCACAGGAAAAACGTGCGATTGCTCCTACTGTTGCTGGCGATGAGTTTATCAGCTTACCAACTGATTTACGCAAAATACGTTTGGTAAAGCTAAACACTGATCCTATTGACGTTTTAGAATACGCTGCACCACAGGAATACTACGAAACATACGCTTCGTCTGGTGGTGGTCGCCCAAAGATTTACACGGTGATTGGCACAGAGATAGCCTTACGACCTATTCCTGACAGCGTGTTAAATGTTGAGATACTTTATTCAGAAGACGTTTCGGCTTTGTCTGCGAGTAACGCAACGAACACGGTTCTTAGCCGACACCCTGACACCTACCTTTTTGGCTCATTATCTGCTGCCCATATGTATTTGATGGATGAACAACGAGCTACCCAATATGACGCGATATTCAGCAGGGCTATGGATGAGATCAAAAGGGATAACGAAAAGGCTTTCTTTGGAAGTCCTTTAGCAATGAAAACAGATTACTCAGGAGTATAACTTATGTCTGCAATGAGCGACTATTTAGAATTAGAAATCCTAGATCACATTCTAGGTACTGGTGCATACACAATGCCAAGCAACGTTTACGTTGGATTAGCAACTGGTTCTTTCGGCGATGATGCGTCTGGAAGTGAGCTTTCGGGCAGTGGCTACACAAGAAAAGTCGCAGCGTTTAGCGCAGCTTCAGGTGGTACAACGTCTAACTCTGGTGCGATAGAGTTTCCAGCGGCAACTGGATCGTGGGGATCGGTTTCGCATTTTGGTATTTTTGATGCGTCATCATCTGGCAATTTGCTTATTCACGGTGCATTTAGTGCCGCCAAAACGATAGCTTCTGGCGATATTTTACGCATTGCGGCTGGAGACTTAGACGTAACAGCGGCATAATCTTATGCCTGATATTATTGGCCCCACGCTAGAACAGCTAGATTTATGGGGGTCTATGGATGACCTTGACGTATTTGGTACGCTTGAGGATTTAGACAATTTAAGACTATTTGAAACGTCTGGCGCTGCTACAATAAGTGCATCTGCAACTGCATCTACTGTTCACGTTCAGGGTGTTTCTGGAACAGCAAGCATAGCTGCAACGGCAACGGCTTCTAGCATTCATGTGCAGTCTGTTTCTGCAAGTGTAACAGGTGCAGCTTCGGTTGCAGCGATTGCACAGTTTATCGTGCGTATGGACGCAAGTGTATCGGTTGCTGTTACGGCAACTGCCACAGCCATTGCTATACGAAATGCAAGTGCAAACGAAAGCATAGCGGTTACAGCCACGGCAACGCCTACGGTTGTATTTAGTGTTGCTTCTGCTGTTGATCTAGCGGTCACGGCGACAAGTGATGCGACTTACACAGCAGTAATGGCTGGTGCGCCAAGTATAGCAATAACAGACACAGCGACAGGCAAGATACTAGGCGAGGACTGGATAGATACTACGCCTGGCAGTGAAGTTTGGACTGACGCGGTTCCATCAACAACAGTACCATTTGTGGATCAAATACCAGCATCCGCAACAGGAGTTTGGTTAAGACAATGATACCTTTTGGCGAATGGCTACCAGATCAATCTGATCTGCAAAACCCCGGCGTAACAGTCGCAAAGAATGTATTACCAGCGGCGCGTGGTTATAGACCTTTTGCAAGCTTAACAGAGCTATCTGGTGCGGCTACGGAAAGACTGCGTGGCATTTACGCGACTAAACTAAACGACAGTACAGTTTTAAGTTTTGCTGGTGATGACGATGATTTGTATAAGCTAAACACAACCACATTTGCGTTGGATAGCATAAACTCTGGCTACACTATGACAGGCGATACTTACTGGAAGTTTGTCAGGTTTGGCGATGAGGTAATTGCGGCTGGTAATGATACTGATAGCTTGCAAGGCTTTACTGTTGGTTCTGATACAGCGTTTTCTGCCATAAGTGGTGCGCCAGCAGCTAGAGAGTTAGCTGTTGTTCGTGATTTTGTTGTCACAGGAAACGTAACCTATAGCGGTGGTACGCACCGCTCTCGTGTACGTTGGTCTGCGATTAATGACGCGACTAGTTGGACGATTGGCACAAACCAAGCTGATTTTCAGGACATACCTGATGCTGGCAAAGTAACAGGCTTGGTTGGCGGTGAGTTTGGCGTTGTTTTACTAGAGCAAGCGATTGCTCGGATGCAATACGTTGGTTCTCCGTTAATATTTACTTTTGAGAAGGTGGAGACAGGTCATGGGTGTAACTACCCAAACAGCGTTGCATCACTTGGCCCGACACAAGTATTTTATCTCGCTGATGATGGTTTCTTTATGTTTGACGGTAATCGCAGCATACCGATTGGCGCTGAGAAAGTAGATCAGTTTTTCTTTGAGGATTTGGACTTTTCCAACACAGACAGGATTAGCTGTGCGATAGACCCGGAAAACCAAGTTGTCATGTGGGGTTATCCTTCAGTCAACGGAATTGGCAGTCCAGATCGTATATTGGCGTACAACTATGCGGTTCAAAAGTGGTCAATAGCAGAACTAGATCACGAGTTATTGTCGTCTTCTTTAACGCCAAGTTTTTCTGTTGAGGCTTTGGATAACATAAGTAGTACATTGGAAGGTTTAACAACCTCATTGGACAGTAGGTTTTACTCTGGTGGGTTTTTTCAACTTTCTGCTGGCAAGGACAAAAAGATACACACGATTACTGGTGCGCCATTAGAGGCAACTTTGGAAACAACTGAGTTTGAACCAGCCAATATGCGGCAATCTCTCATTCGCAGTGTAACGCCATACGTTACAACCAAAGGCTCATCAGCGCCAACCGTCACATCGCAGCTTGCGTCACGTTCACGGCAAATTGACGGTTTTACTTATGGTACTGCTGTGACGCTGAATAATGACAACACTTGTCCTATTCGGGGCAGTGGTCGGTATCACCGGGTACGTGTGAGTGTAAACGGCGATTGGCGATACGCATTAGGAATTGACATAGACGCAAGCGCTATGGGTCGCAGATGACCGACTTTAACTATGTTAAACTGCCAGCTTCGGGCGCTGACCCAAGGCAAACGGCACAAGTCGTTAACTTATTGGTGGACGGCAAGTTTAACGCCAGTGGTACTGTCACGCTTACGGCAAGCGCTGCATCTACGGCGGTCACAGATTATCGCGCTGGGCAAGACAGCGTTATACTATTTACGCCAACAACGGCAAATGCTGCTGCTGAACAAGGCAACGGCACGATGTTCCTATCTGCACGAGGAAAGCAGGGTTTTACGATTACCCACGCTAACAACTCGCAGACGGACAGAACCTTTCTTTACATCGTTATCGGATGAAATTCACAGCTATTCACCCAAAATTGCTACCTGACGTTTGGGCGCACATTTCACCTATTCTTAATAAAGCAGTCAGTCTTAATCCAGAGATCATAGACATTAGTGATGTTTATGTTGGTGCTTTGGCTGGTGCTTATGTTGTTTGGGTAGCTATCGATGAAGAGTCAGGTGAATTTGTTGGCGCTGTCACAACACGAATAATTACTTACCCTCAAGCAAATTCGTTAGCGATGGATTTCTTGGGCGGTACTCGCATGAAGGAATGGCTTCATTTGGCGCAAGAGGCAGTCGAAGAACACGCAAAGCGCAATGGATGCACACAACTAGAAGCTTACGGCAGACGAGCGTGGTCAAGGTATCTTGAACCGTTGGGCTGGGGGCAAGCTTACATTACCTATAAGAAGGAACTTTAACATGAGCAAAGGCGGCGGTAGTTCAACAGTCACCAATGTACAGCAATTACCGCCAGCAATAGCTGCTGCGTTAAACACTGCTTACACAAACTTTAATCCGTTCCAACAAGCTTTTGATGCTGTTGGTGCGTTTGATCCTACGGCTACGAAAGTAGGCACTGCTGGTCTATCTACTGGTGAAAGCAACGCTATTACAGCGGCAAATAACCTATTAGCTAATCAACCAGCTTTCTTAGGCACAGCACAGCAAAACCTTGGTGGGCTTATGGGTGGTGCAGTAGATAATACTGCTTTGGCAAATCAACTTGGATTAACAGCAGACACTACAAATTTACAAAACTTACTTGGTGCTACCACAGATACCGCTGGTATTCTCGCCGCCGCACAAAACGCAACAGACGCAAGTAATATTATGGCTGCTGGTGGTCAACAAAACGCTGCAACGGATTTGCTAACAGGTTTAGCTGGCGGCGGCACAAACCCATTTTTACAACAGCAAATTGATGACGCAATCGGTGGTGCAGTAAATAATGTTAGCTCTCAATATGCTCTTGGTGGACGATTAGGTTCTGACAGTTTTGCTGACTCATTAGGCGCTGGCATTACTGGCGCTGCTGCACCAATCCTTGCACAAAACCTACAACAAGACAGAGCCAATCAACTTAATGCTGCACAGGCATTAGGTCAGGTTTCAGGTCAGGATATTGGCAGATCATTACAAGCGGCGCAAAGTGCGGCTGGAATACAGCAAAGCGATCTTGGTCGTGCTTTACAAGGCGTTACTACTGCTGCACAGCTTGGACAGCAAGACGTAGGCCAGCAAGGTAACATCGCACAGTCATTACTTGGCGCACAGCAAACAGACTTGGGTAGGGATGCAACACTTTCTAATCAGCTAACGGCTGCTTCTGAAGCAGATGCGAGAGCTAGACTTGCTGCAATAGGTGCGGCACCTGGCTTACTTGGTGCAGATCAGGCGCTTATCTCTCAAGCGGCACAGCTTGGCGGTCTTGCTCGTGGTGTGGATCAGGCTGCGTTGGATGCAACTGCTGCACAAGCGGCACAGCAAAATGTACTCGATCAAAACCAAATCAACGCATTGCTACAATCTGCTGGCATGGGAAGCGGTCTGTTTGGATCAGCTTCAACACAAACTCAATCAAACAATCCTAGCTTTTTAGATCAAGCGTCTTCAGCAGCCACAACAGCGGCGGCTCTTGCTACTTTGTTTAGCGATGAGCGTTTAAAGGAAAACATAACCAAAATTGGCGTTCATAAGAATGGCCTCAACATTTACTCTTGGGATTGGAACAAAACGGCTAGATCGTTTGACGATGATTTACTTGGTAGTGAGTTTGGTTTCATCGCTCAAGAGGCTCAACAAGTTTATCCTGAACACGTTTACAAACATTCATCTGGATACTTGATGCTTAATTACGATGGCTTGGGCAAAGAAGTTCAAGGAGTGGAATAATGGAATTTTTGCAAAACATTAGGCAGAACCTTTTTAACACTTCTGCAAACCAACCACAGCAAGGTCAGGGTTCAACTTTTATACAAAGATTACAAGACCCAAGGTTTTTAGGTTTGCTATCTGCTGCTGCATCAATACCAAAAGTTGGAACTGCTGAAGGACTATCAAAGGGCGCACAAGTCTTTAATATGTTTTCGTCAGCAGAGGAAGAACGTAAGCGTAAAGCGCTTATGCAGAAGTTAGTCTCTGATGGTAATTTTACAGAAAGAGAAAAAGCTTTAATCGCGGCAACGCCAAGTCAAAATCAACCAGCTTTAATTCAACAGATAAATGCACGAAAGGCGGCGGCGGCTAATAAGCTTGCTAATAAGGTAACGATGGACACTTTATCAGCAGAAGACGTATCAGCTTTAGGTTTACCAGAAGGCACAATAGTTCAAAGAAACAATCAAACTCAAGCTTTGAATATTCTGAGAGAGCCTAAACCAGCAAAACAAACAAAAAGAGAGATAGATACGGATGCTGCTGGTTTTAAAAGGTTTGTTGATGATGGCACAAGAGTTTTCCCAGATGTTACTGTGCCTGATGAAATAACAGATACAACCGATTTTAAGAATTTTAAAGAGCTACAAAAAGACAATTCAAATCTTACTTTTGAACAATATATGAGAAATAAAGTTCCGATACAAAGTAAGGGCGTTTATAAAAACAGAGAAAATGGCGACATTATCGGCGAAGTAAATTTTGATCCGTATGACGGAACATACTTTCAATATGACCCAGAAACAGAGCAAAAAAATATAATAGATATTAGAAACTTTAGTCCTATGACTGATGCAACTTTTGCCAAGACAATTCCGAACTTTGCTCAATTTACCAAAAACTTTGAAGAGTTAAACACAGACAGAGCAAGCATGAAGCGTTTGTCAGAATATATGACAACAGTAAACAATACTAACGAAGGTTTATTAAGGTTAGCAGATCAGTTTTCTGCAAGTGCCAAAACCTTGCTTGGTGGGTTTTTCAAAAGAGCTTTTGATATAGATGATTATACCACTCTAAGTAAAACAGAAATAAATAACAGATTAGCTACAGGCAGACTTCAAGGCTTAATTGGTAGGTTTAGAATAGAAACCGTCGGCGGCGGCGTAATGACAGAGCAAGATGCGTTAAGAATTATCTCCAATCTTGGTGGTGATGTTAATTTGCTGCAAAACAAGGAAATAGTCGCGCAACAGCTTGCAAGTCTTTATGAAGACAAAGCCAACTCTTTAAACAGAAAAGTTAAGCTACACAATAACGCTGTAAGGCAAGTTTACAGTGAATCTGGTTATGAACCACTAGAAGAAGTAAAAATTGATAATTCAATATTTACACCAGATAGATCGTTACTAGAGACAGAAAAAACCACATCAACAAATGTAAGAAACTTCTCTGATGAGGAGTTGCAAGACATAATTGACAAGGCAATCGCTGCTGGAACGCAAGCAGATTTAAGTAAGATATCTGGCGCAGATTTAAAAAGATACATTGAGTTAATCCAACAATAGGTAGGTCTTATGACTAGAGAAGAATTGCTTAAGCAAGCTTTGATTGAGCAAGCAAAGGCTCAACAAAAAAACGCTACATCAAACAAGCCTAAGAAAAAAAATACCAAGATAGCTGGTATGGCTAGGGCTGTACTTCAAGGCTTGTCTTTTGGTACTGCTGATGAAGCCGAAGCTGCTTTACGAAGCTTGATGGGTGATGAAACTTATGCCGAAAATATAAGTCAAATTCGTGGTGAAATAAAAGATTTTGCAGAAAAGAATCCTAAAACGGCACTAGGTTTAGAACTTGTTGGCTCTCTGCCCACTGCTATTGCTGGCGGTGCTGGCTTGGCTAGGTTAGGCGTAAAAGGTGCGGCAAAGATTGCTGGATTAGAGGGTGCTGCTTACGCCGCTGGTTCTGCTGAAGGTGATGCTGTTGATAGAGCAAAAGCGGCTGCTGTTGGTGGCGTAGTTGGCGCTGGCACAGGTAAGTTGGCTGACGCAATTTTCCCAAAGGTAGGTGAGGCGGCACGAAAGCTAATGAAAGAAGGCGTAAGGCTTACGCCCGGTCAACGTGTTGGTGGTCTTACAAAAGAGCTTGAAGAAAGAGCAACGTCCATACCTTTTGTCGGTGATGTTATTGAAGCTGGACAGCAAAACGCGATGGATGACTTTAATCGTGCTGCAATTAATAGCTCAATTCGAATACTTGGAAAAGGTTCTAAGAAAGTACCAAAAGGCAAAACAGGTCAAGACGCTTATGAGTTTGCAAAGGATCAACTAGATGAAGCTTACGCCAAAGTAATACCAAAGCTGAAAGCTAATGTCGGCACTGATTTTGAAGATGGGTTGGTAAAAATCATACAAGATAACGCTGACTTGGGCGAAGATGGTCTTAAAAAGCTGCAAGCAAAACTAGGCAAGATATTAGCTTCAAAAGTTACATCTGAGGATAAAATACTTAGGGGTGATGTTTTAAAAACAGTAGACAGTGATTTAGGTCTTGAGGCGACCAAGTTTCTCAGAAGTAGCGTAGCCTCAGAACGTGAGTTAGGTGGAGTTTTATCAGACGTTCAAACGCTTTTACGTCAAAGCATGGAAGGTACTAGTCCACAAGCTAATCGTGAGTACAAAAAAGTACAGTCTTCATTTAGAACGCTTTTACCAGTTAGAAAAGCTGTTGTTGCGGCATCAACAAAACGAGGAAATTTTACCCCAGCACAACTTCTAAGAGGCTCAAAAGCGGTAGATCAAAGCCGCGATAAAATAGCTACTGCAACAGGCAAAGCACCACAGCAAAGTTTAGCTACTGACGCACAGGAAGTAATCGGTCGCACGATACCAGATAGCGGTACTGCTGAAAGAGTTATGACAGGTCTGCTTTTAAACAGAATAAGGCAAAACCCTCTTAGTACCATTGGCGGTGGTGGCGCGGCTCTTGGCGCAACAAGTTTAGCTTATGGAAATCCCTTAGGACGAACACTTACGTCAGGACTGCTACAAACGCCACGCGCCATTGGCACACTTGGCGCACCAGCATTAGGCGCAGCAACAGCGACAGCACAACCCACTTTAGAACAATTAAGACTCCTTGAGGAAAGGTTTAGATAATGGCAAAGACTAAGATAAGCGAATACGACGCAACGGCTGCTAATAACACGGACATTGACAGCATTAACATCGCTGAAGGTATGGCTCCCAGTAATGTGAATAATGCTATTCGTGAGCTTATGGCGCACCTGAAAGATATGAATATTGGCTCAACAATAACTATGCTGAATACTACTGAAGAGGACAGCGACGGTGGTAGAGTTAACAAAATAATATTTAAAGGTGAGCAATCTGGCGGTGAAGAAAGTGTGCTTGGTGAAATACAAGTTAGCCATGACGGTACAGCCGATGATCAAAAAGGCGATTTGATATTCAAGACTAATGATGGTTCTGATGGTGCTAGTCCGACTGAGCGCATGAGAATAGATAGCCTTGGAAATGTAGGCATTGGAGTTACACCAAAAACAGGTGGCTCTACTTGGCAGCATATACAGTTTGGCGGTACTGGTAATATAATAGGCAGACAAAGTGACAGCACTGTAGATGCATTTTTTGCTTCTAACTATTATATAAACTCAAGCGGTCAGGATAGTTATATAGCTACTGGTGATGCGGCTAGAATGTTTTTTAACGATGATATTATTACATTTAGTAATGCAGGGTCAGGTTCAGCCGATGCAGCTTTAACATTTGTTGAACGTATGCGTATCGCCAGCAACGGAGACATCAGCTTCTACGAGGACACAGGCACCACGCCAAAGTTCTTCTGGGATGCGAGTGCGGAGAGCTTGGGCATTGGGAGTTCGCCTACTTCTTTGTTGCATTTAGAAAGCGACACACCCGTTATCACATTGCGTGATACAAGTGCATATTCTGCTGGCACTGGGCCATACATTCAGTTTCAAGGACTAGATAGTGGTTCAACTAATCGAG
>Ga0115545_1001375_pt1 | contig 12576 bp, 30 predicted proteins | sample COGITO_mtgs_1003_FD_87188 | JGI IMG/M metagenome (GOLD analysis project Ga0115545, IMG submission 87188) | Pelagic marine microbial communities from North Sea - COGITO_mtgs_100330 | ecosystem: Environmental > Aquatic > Marine > Epipelagic | place: Germany:Helgoland, sampling site Kabeltonne...
CCTAAGAATGTGATTGATCGCCCAAACAGTCTTGCCAAACCTACGGTGACAGACAACTACGCCCCAGCGCTTCATCTGCATCTCGTCGTGAAGCTTCCTTTGTAGCTCCCTCGGTTGGTACGGTATCTCTATTCTCAATGCTCAGTCTCTCCACGCCGGAACGTCACCACCCCAGTACGCTCTAACATCTGCTCGTACAAGTCAATCAGCAGCAACTGCGCCTCTTCGCGGCTGTCGTCGTCCGCATCGTGCGCAGCAGCCCTCAGTAGCTTTAGGTGGGCAAAGAATGCTTGTGTGGTAGGATCCATGTCAGTGTGTGTGTGAGACACTCCAGTGTATGTATATTACGTGTATAGCACCGGCGGGCGGATCGGCGGGGGGTAGGGGTCTGCGGTCTGTACATTTAACATAATAGCTATTATGCGCCTTACGGTTCTAGCAAAATCAATGATTTAGCAAATGGCCTCTCAGATCCAGACTGCAAACCACAACATGTAGTATTCCAAACTCTGCCGGCGGGGTGCCTGGTTCTCGCGCGTACCTCGGTCACTGGCTGTGCCTTATATACACACAAATCCCCCACTCATTTACTCATCAGTGCTTAACCACCTGCTGCACTGCTTGTGCCTCAACAACCACACTGTCATCATCGTGAGCGTTCACTGCTATGTCACCACCTGCCCAAGAGATTGTAATGGCCTGCTGCTGTGGCGCCTCTTCCTTCTTGTCACGTACACCCCAAGGCTGGTTCCTACCTAGCGTCCACTTCAGCGTGTCTATCTCTAGCCTACGTCTTTGCACTTCTGCATTGGCTAACCTGTTGTCCTCGAACTCTGGAAGCGGTGACAATGCTAGCTGGTTAATATGATCTGTGTAGTACTCGGCCTGCATTACTCTGCCCTGCCTGTACATCTCCCACATGTCATCATCACGCACGGCAGCCCGTGTGATAGTCCGATAGCTTGGCATGTCCTTGTCCTTCACGATCTGCACCAGCGTTTCACCCTGGGCTAACCTGTCCACGACCTTTTGCATCACAGCCTTGCTGACCTTGCTTTTATCTTTACTCATAGCTCTTTCCAAAAAAAGCCCCTGCCCAGGCTCAGACCCAAGACAGAGGCAGTTACCTACTGCAGGAGGATCAAGTAGGTTAAGGAGTACAACGTACAATCGGGCGAAAGGCTGCCGATTATACCTAAAGGTTACCGCTTTTCAGTACACTGAGCAAGAACAATTTGTTTTTACTTGCTTTGTGACAGTAGCTGTCATACTTATGTTTCAGCTATAGAGGAGATAAAGCTATGAACAACCTACGCAAACTGCGTGCAATGGTGCGCGATATGGAGAACGACTTAGGCGTATTGGCAGACATCATCGGCTGTGTTTGCCTGTTTGGACTGATCTTTGGTTTATTGGTGCTGGTGTAAAAATGTTATTCAAACGAGAGCCCAGCCGGCAACCGCAAAGAATAAAGCCACACATAGTGCCTGCAGTTATGATCCAAGATGCAGCCTCTGTGCTGCCATCGCAGAAGCTTTGCAACACAGTGCTCGTAGCTATTGCAGACAACCCCAGCGTGAAGGCAGAGCATATAGAAGCGCTGTCTAATGCTCTTGGCAGACTAGCACACGACCGCAGCCGCTAGCCCTAATCACCCCTGACACTTCCTGAGAGGCTCCATACGCGGAGCCTTTCGCTTTTTATAGCCCAACATACCTAAGAATACTTACGCACGTTTAGATGCTCCCTGCGAGCCTCTGCGCGCATCGGGTCTATAATCCAAGTCAGCCTGACCAGTGCTGCATTGTAATCTGCTTTCGCAGAATGCCGAGATATACTCAGCATCTTGCCAATCTTTGTCCACTTTGGCCCTCGCGCTGCATTCACCGCGCTGTGTGCCGCAGCCCAAACAATGCGCCTGTCGTACTCTGGCATCTTCAAACCCAGGTCAATTGCTAAATCCAGCCTATCAATCTCAACGGCTGTTGGCGGTATCCGAATAGGCCCGGCGCTTTCCCAGCCATAGGCCTGCCAAGACTGCGCATAATCAGGCCAGCTAGACATCTTCTGCTTGCGAATAGGACGTGGCAGTTTACGCTCAGTCCCTGCCGCTTCCATAAACAATTCGTCAAAATCTAACACAGTCCACTTCGCGAGCTCTTCAATATTCCTTATCTGCATTTATACGCTCCTCAACGATATGACAAAACTGCGCCTGATCCATTGGCTCCATCGAATACACGGAAGTTACTATCGATATGTATCTGTCAGCGCTCATAGTTGGCTTGATCTTACGCAGCACTTTGCTGACACGATGACCAAGCGGATCTGAGATACTCGCCGCCTTACCTGCCTTGTATGCCGGCGACATTTTAGTAAGCGCCGACAGTACTACACTGCCTGCGCTTACACTGTAATCACTTACACTGTTATTTATAGTTAAGTAATCTTCAGTGTATACACTGTTATTAGCACTGTATGTACTAGCACTGTAATCACTTACAGTGTAATCACTATCTCGGTCTGGCGACCTCGCGTTAGCGTACTTTCTTATTGGCATTTGTAAACCCCCATATTAACCATTATTTTCTGCCCGCTAAATCTGCATAAAGATAGGCGTAATTTACTAGGTCAATCACGTTATCTTCATCAGGTCTCCCGTAAATCTCTCTGCAGATCTTCATGTCTGCCAGCATCAGGCACGTCTGCTCGGCTGTTAACTTTACTCCAACTATCTGGCTCCAGCGCTCGGCCAGCCCCTCATAAAGCTTCTCTGCAGGTCCGCGCGACTGTGCCCTGCCCTTCAAGACTGCTGCGCTCTTTTGCTGCAAGCTTTCTATAGTGTTCATCAATAAAATCCCTACATTCTTGTTTACTTGAACAGATCAGCTCACCACTTAGCAAAATGATCCAACCTCCCAGATTAAGGTCATGCAAGAACCCGCAGGCCTTGCATGCCACTGGCCTACTCTTCTTCTTCGCCATCGTCAGGTATGTACCCGTAACCGCCGCAATCTTCGCAGGTAATAATGATCTCTTCGATGTAACCACCGTTCACATAGTCAACCACTGGGTTGTCTGCAGGGTGCTCGCCCTGCCCCATGCAGATGGTGCATTCAATTGCAGGCTCCTCCCACTTGCGCCCGTCAGTTGCAGTGAAAACAAAAACACGTCGGCCTCCAATATTCTCAAGCCGCATGCGAGCAGACCTCCCAAAGAATGCAGGCCTTACCCCACTCGCTCTTTCCGCGCGAGCCGCTGTCATCAATCTTGCCGGCTTTGCGAAGCTCTGAGATGCGGGGCTGTATGCTGCCGTATGGACGCCTCAGTGTGGACGCTATTTGCTCACTGCTTAGTGGCAATGAAGATGATTGCAGCAAGTTGTATACTTGATCGCGCAGCGTTAACTTTTGTGCTGCGCCAGACATTGCAGCAGCCTTGCTTGTATCTGTTTTTTGATAACCAATACCCTGGTCAGTATATCCCATTTTACTTCTCCTTTTTTGTTTGTATCCATCCGAGCCAATCCAAGAATGCCTCATAGGTTTCTAACGGAAGAACAACCAACGTGCGCTCCCGATCCCTGCGAACAAACAGCATGTCGCTGTCGTCCTGATCAAGCGCGTCATATAGATCTTTATACGCTCTAGCTCTGCGTTTGCATTCAGCAGTCAGCCCAAGTGATGGGCCAAGCTTTATGTCGCTCGCATAGTTTCCCTTCATCGCGCCTGACAGCGGGACGCGCTCGGCATCAACGCCGCGCTCCCTGTGCCAGTTTACAATCTCGCGCTCATAAGCAGCGCCTTTATCTCTGCTAGCCTTACCGCCCATGTACCTAATCCCTGTAAAAATCATTAGGTTTTACCTCGCCCAAACTAGCGAGCTCTATCAGCCGCATAAACTTCGGCGCCGGGATCATACGATCCTTGTGACTGGATGGTAGGCACCAACGTCTTGCAACAGTAGCATGTGACGCGCCGACCTTCTTTGCAAGCTTGGCATATGAATAACCTTGCTTTAGTCTCCACTGTTCAATCGTCATATTATGTCCTTGAATAATTTGTTCCCAGGTTATACGCTGTGACAGTATCAGTCAACACAGGGAGATTTAAGTGGGACTAAAAGTATCTACAGAATTTGCAGATCGATTTAATTATCGCTGGCATTCCAACCCAAGTACCCCAGATGCTTGGACTTTTTTTGACAAGGGCGTGCAGCGAGTGCAAAGAGACAAAGCCTTCAAGATCCTGCGAGGCGAGACCGAAGGTGACAAATCATGGGCTGAAGGCATTTTAGAAAAGGGTGCGCACTACAAAGACGTAACAGGATCGACGCAGTTTACCGATAACCCTAATATGGTTAGCGGACGTGCGGTGCAACAGTATGCCGACCGCCTGCTTGTTGATGAAGTGACGCCATCCGACGCATACGCAGATGCAGTCAATATGCTGCACGGCTTCCAGGGTGGGCAGTGGAGAGACACAGAAAAAGACGCTCGGATCATAGAGAACAGAGAGCGCATCTATTACACTGACGAAGGCAAGCGCAGCAAAGAGCCTACCCACAATGAATTTGGCTTGGTCTGTGAGAATGCTGCGGCTGGTGTACGCGAGGCGCTTCAAGGCGCAAACAGAATTACAGGTGAAATAGAATTGTTTGGCCCTCTGCCGGGTTGTGATCTGCCGTACTTTGGCAAGCCTGATTATGGTGATGGACGCTGTGAATTGAAAACACAGTGGGATCAGGCGGCTGATACAGACAGCCCTCGCGCAAACTCTTTGCCAAAGAAGATCAAAGCCCCGCACATGATGCAGATTGCCGGCTATTGGTATCTGTCAGGCATCGTGCCTCGAATAGTTTACGCAAACAGGTTGGGCTACATCGTTCATGAGCCTACCGAGGAAGAGCTAGACCGCGCGCTGGGCGACATAGCCTCTGCCTGCCGGCGGCGTGAAAAGCTTATGAAGGTTGCGGATGACATACAGGATCTGCTGCGCCTGACCGACCCGCATTTTGCAGACAGCTTTGTGTGGCGTGATGTACACCCGCAGGTGTTAATTGAAGCTAAAAAAATGTTTGGAGTATTGTAATGACAAATTTAATAGACGCAATGAAACAGGTGAACGACCTAAACAAAAGTCATGGCGTACAGCAACGGGGTGGCAAGCAGTATACAGAGGTCAGCCTGCGAGTTGAAACATTCCGCAAGACGTTTGGCTTAGACTTTGGCATCAACACAGAGATACTTGTGGATGACGGCACGCGGGTAGTGGTAAAAGCTACTGTGGTTAACCTGCAAGGCAGCGTTATTGGGAGTGGAATGGCAGAAGAAATACGCGGACAGGGCAATGTGAATAAAACATCTGCATTGGAGAACGGGGAAACTTCTGCGATAGGCCGAGCTCTCGCCAGCCTTGGCTTGCATGGCGGCAGTTACGCTTCGCTCAACGAGATAGATGCAGTGCAAAGAAAGACGCAGGCAATGGCATCGCAGCCGGCAGCGGCACCGCAGTCACAACAAGTTAAGGCAAGTACATCAGGCAATGACCGTGACCAAGCCGTGGCCTGGTGCAAAGATCTAGTGTCGAAATACAATGCGGCACAGACAATGCGGGAGCTCAATGAGATCGACCGCAACACAACCGACGCAGACTTGGGCGCTTTGAAAGAAGCTTACCCAGATCTGCACAAATTGCTCGTAGAGCGTTACAACCAAAAGGAGAACACCTTTGTCAAATAAACCAGAGCTCGGCGTTAAGAGCCTTAACATAGATGGCTTTATGCAGAACGGCGTACCAGTAGATATGCGCGCGTCTGCCTGGCTGAATGTACCAAAGGGGATGGATCAAGACCCCGCCGCAACGCAGGCGCTAAACCAAGTGCGTCAGCTAATGCTTGACCACGGCATATCTGTACGCGTCCAGATGCAACATCGTGCTGGGGAAGATCCCAAAATGTGGCCTAAGATTGCAAGCTTTCCTCTTTTTCCAAATAAGCCGCAACAGCAACAGGGTGGGTATCAAACCCCAGCGCCCTCTTATCAATCAGCACCGGCAGGAAATCAAGAGTTAGATGATGAAATACCATTCTGATATTTTAGAACTAATGAAGGCAGACGCGCGGCTATGTAATGAGGCTGCGCGTCAAGCCCAAGGCATTAGAGGTTTAGAAGGCATGCAGACAGCCGGGCCATTACAATTAACAGAAGGCGAGCCGGCAACAGGCTTTCGCTCAACGCCTTTATCTGAACAAGAGAAAAAGGATATAATCCATTACATAAAAAAGGGCTGGAGTACTAAGTCAATAGCTGTTTTTGTAGGCGTCAGCAAAGCTACTGTCAGCAGATATAGAAACAATCTAAAATAATTTGCATCTGGCTCTTGATTATGAGGGTCAGATGTCCTAACTATATGTGCATAGGGCAATGAAGCCCACTAAATCAGGAGATACAAAATGACTACAGTTACTTTTAACCCAGCGAATTGGGTCAACGACACTGCAACCGCTGTAATAAATAATAACACTGTTAAGGTTAATGGCGAAGTTTTGACAATGGAAGCCGAGACTGTGGTTCGTGACGAAGATGGCAACTCAAAGTGGGACATGCACAGCATCACTGTAAATTGGGAAGGCCAAGAGTTTGTAACGCTAATTCGTTTTGGCGGTGACGCTCGCTGGACTAGCAATTCCAGCGGCCTTGAGCGTGAACACTCAGACCCCGCTATCCTTGCAGCGGTGATGGCAAGTAATTTGATTTAATCAACAGGGGCTTCGGCCTTTTCACTTTTTCAAGGAGAACGACGATGAATATCGAAGACATGATTGCAAACGCCCGAGCCGCAGCCCGCGAAAGCAACGAGGACATCCACCCATATTGGGGGGAGTACCTTACCGTTTTGAAGCTGAACGCGGCTTACTATGGCGGGCTTAATGTCGGAAACATGGACAATTACAAGGAGGCTCGCAGCGCATGACACCAGAACAATTCAAATCAGCGCGACGTGCGCTTGGATACAGCCAGAATTCGCTTGCAGCCGAATGGGGCATGGGCAAAAACGGTGGGCGCACCATACGCCGCTGGGAGAGCGGGAGGCCGCTGAACCCAGTGGCTGCATATGCCATACAATTAATGCTAGGCAACTTGGCTGATTGGACGATTGACCAGAAGGTGAGTTAATGAAATACGGATCAGTATGCAGCGGCGTTGAGGCCGCAACAGCAGCTTGGCATCGGCTCGGCTGGGAGCCGCGCTGGTTCAGCGAAATAGAGAAGTTTCCAAGCGCTGTGTTGGCGCATCATTATCCAAACGTCCCCAACCTGGGAGACATGACAAAATTTAAGGAGTGGCCTAGTGACCCAATCGACGTTCTTGTTGGAGGAACCCCCTGCCAAAGCTTCTCGGTCGCAGGACTTAGAAAAGGATTGGATGACCCGCGTGGCAACCTCATGCTCACCTACGTTGCAATTGCTGCACGATATAAGCCCAGATGGCTGGTTTGGGAAAACGTGCCCGGCGTCTTGTCATCAAACAGAGGACGGGATTTTGGAACCTTCCTCACAGCGCTGGCGGAAATCGGGTATGGGTTCGCCTACAGAATTTGTGACGCTCAATATTGGGGAGTGGCCCAGCGACGCAGACGTGTGTTCGTTATCGGAAACCTTGGAGACTGGCGACGTGCCGCAGCGGTTCTATTTGAGCGCGAAAGCCTGTCAAGGCATCCTGCGCCGAGCCGAGAAGCGAGGGAAAGACTTGCCGACACCCTTACGGTTGGCGTTAACCAATATAGCGGCTTCATCGGAGAACCAGTAGAAGGCGCAGCCGTAAATCATTTTGTGCCGATTGGTAACGTGCAGGATGGGTCTATCACCAGCCTTTCGAGCCGCGAATATAAAGGGCTTTCGTGTGGTCGTGACGGAATGACGAGCGCAGCAGTTATCGCATTCCCCGCCGAGCTGAGCGGCACACAAAGTGCGACGACAGCCGAACTGTCGCCAGCGCTCAGCGTGGGGCACAAGACAGCGGTCACATACGGCATCCCCGGTAATTGGATTGGACGTAAGCCAGAGAACGGCGGTAACGCAACGAAGCCAATGAATGACATAGCGCCGAATTTAACGAGCGCAGACAGGCACGCTGTTTCAACCGATATGCAAGTGCGCCGCCTGACGCCGCGTGAATGTGAGCGTTTGCAAGGCTTCCCCGACAATTTCACACGCATCCCTTACCGCAACAAAGCCGCTGAAGATTGCCCAGACGGCCCACGATACAAAGCTTTGGGCAACTCAATGGCTGTGCCTGTTATGCGTTGGATTGGTGAGCGCATACAGATGGTGGAGGGGATAAAATGATGGCAGCATTGATGCAGAACTATTTGCAAGATGACAGCAGGTGATTAACTTACAAATGGCAACAGTGCATCTCAAGGCCATGAGGTCAGAGATGGCAGCAGCCAACCTTGATTACTACGTTGAACACATGGATTACATTCTAGCCCTAATAGATCTGGCTACGGCTGATGAGCCCACAGAGAACGCGGACTAGCCGCGTTCTTTCTTGCGCTTGTTTATCATTGAGATCCGCTTGCCCTTCCGGACAGCCTCAGACTTAGATGAAGCGCCCCAGTCACGCAGCGATTGCAGCAAGGGTGTAGCCTCACCGCCGCGCTTCTCTGGCCCAGCCATCTTACCCATGCGCTGCAGGAACGCAGCACGTCGAGGACTGTTGCCTGTCTTCTCTGGGGCAGCAGCCATCTTAGGTGCTCATCATTGATTTGCGCTTTGGCTTCTTTGCAGTTTTAGCTGCCTTGGCAAAAGCCTTGTCTGTCGGCGCGCCTTCAGATCCAGGCTTACGCATTTTTTCGCCAGATCCCCCAGCTATGCGCTTACGTTTCTTATCGATGTTTTCATACAGTCCCGGCATCAGCCATCTCCATTGCAGTTTCAAGTGTTTCCTTATTACGTCGTGTCCAACCTTTACCAAAATGCTTAAAGGTTTTCAAACGTTCGTAAAAAGCTTGGCGTGTGCGATACACACTTTCAATAATTTCTTTAGGGTCTGCAGCAGAGACCGACTGCAGGGTCATAGGCCCAATGGCTCCGTCCCGTTTAGCACCTACAGCCTTTTGGATTGCCTTGGCTGGGCGCCCACTTCCACTATTCACAGCCCAGTCAAATGCTGACCAGTCAACGCCGGTTGGCAAGTCATCACCGCGCACCTTATCCCAATAGTTCTTTTTATAGATCGGCGCTACATCATCAGGCGTTAGTGCCCGCATGTCAGCCTCGCTGCTTTCCCTGCCGATCCATTTATCATAGACTGCTTTAGTCACGCCCAGGTTTGTCATGCCGCCAGGATCTTTAGGATGATTTACAAAACCACCTTCATGCTTCAGCAACATCTCTAAACATTTATCAAAGTTCTGTTTCATTTAGTCACCTTTTTAACTTTCTCGTATGACCTCATACCAGCTAGGCCTAGCATCCCTGTAAGGATCGGCATCATTACAGACATGTCTGCCTGCGGCACAATGAAGCCAAAGCCTGCAGCAATCGGAGACACTAAGAAATTAACCAGTAAACCTAGAACGCACACATAACCGCACAGAGGGCGCCAGGAAGCTTGGAACCAGTTGCCGCTAGCCTCTGCCTTGTTAACCCCGACCTGCGCCAGCATCGCCTCCTGCGCCTGCCTGTCGGCAAGCGTGGCAAGCTCATGCGCCATGCGCGCAGCAGCGTCCTTGTCTTGGATAAACTTACCTGCGATTTCAGTGGCGGGTGCTATCAGCGCACTGAGTATACTCATTTCTTTTCACTCCCTAGCCAAACGGCAAACGCGCCACTCATAGCGCCGGTGACCACCGATATTAGACCTGCCTGCTGCGTTGATAAAGACGGCTGGCCTAATGCCCACTCAATGCAACGTATGTACATGATTGTCATAACCAGCATCATAAGCCTAGGCATCAAGCGATACTCTAAGATTTTTTCAAAGGTACTAGACATTGCGCATCTCAGGTTTCATTAGCCGAGGTTTCTATAATCTGGATCGCCGATACGCAAAGACGCAGTCCCGCTTGTGTAATTGCCCGTCTTAATTCCAGCCCGATAGAAGTAGGGCTCTGGATCAAAGCCGTAGGTCTCTATCTTTGCAGTGAAGTCATCCACGTCACGCCAAGTCGTCCCATCCAAAGATCTCTGCACAGTCACTGTTCCAACAAATGTATTGGATATGGACAGGTTAAAATAATCTTTAACACGTATTGCGTCAGTGAAGGTATTCTCCGCACCAACATCTTTTGTTACCTCTGGCATTGCTTTGCCCTTTCGTTGTTAAGTTGCCGCCCTAGTCTACTTTCAGTTTAAGGCAAAATATTGAAACACTGCTCTTTGTTACCAGAATAGATGCTTTTTGTTTTTCCTCAAAGCAAATCTTTTCTGTTTCGTATTGCCCGATCACATAGTAATCTATTTTAGTAGTCAGGTGAAACCAAACGAGCGCCCACATGATCACCACTTTTCCATGAATTTACCTAGCCAATAAAACCCAGCGCCTGTTGCACCAACAGCAATGAATCCACACACAAGTGCAGTTATTGCTTGAACCATTTCTTCGCGTTCTTTTTCTCTCTGCTTCTGTGCTGCACGTCGAGCTTTACGCGCTTCTGCTTGATACTGTTGCCATCGATCCCAAGTGCCGGGCGGGCCGTACAATCTACACCAAGACTCAAGCTCTTTGCGCTTGCGCTGTAAGTCCTCAAGCGCTTGGAACTCTTCCCAATCGCCTTCCGATCCACCAGTGATAGCGCTAATTGGGCTAGACTTCTTACGCTTGACTGCTTCTTTTAATTCATCTTCTGCAGTGAGGAACGCACCGACTTGACCAACAAGCCCACTGACTTCGCGACCATTCTCTAGGCACTTTTTAATTACCGAGTACGCAGCATTAGCAGCAGCTATAGTTTCAAGTATAGCCACCGTTTAACTCTAACCAACCATGCTCATCCGCAGAAGCAACACTATGATGAAGCCAGACGTACCAATCATAATAGCCTCAAGCCGCTTCACCCGGTTGAAGAGATCTCTAAATTGAATATCCATCTCAGTCTTGATAACCACGTTTTCTTTCTCCAATCCATCGATCCGCTGATGAGCAGATGATACTGTGCGCTTGTCCATTTCTTAGTCCTCTTGAGCAGCCGCATAAGCAGCCTTAACTGCATCACTAAATACTGGAGTACAGATTGCAGATACGTCAGCATCTTCTGCTGAGAGATCAGCATCAGGCATTACCACATGACGATGGAATGTACGGCTGATTTCTGTGCCATCTTCTGCAATGATAGTCGCAGTGCGAACTTGCACTGTTGACCAGTCACCATTGTTAATTACTTCGATCTTGTCGTTTACTGTTGATTTAGTCAGGGCCATGTTTACCTCCTTGGCTGGACTGTCCACCCTCAAAGGGCATTAAGTAATATTGTTTATGACGTAAGCCACTGGTCGATTTGTTGATCCTGTTCCAGCAAGAGTTGTAAATGTAATTAAATCTCCAGATGATGGAGTTAAGTTTGCCCCTGTCGCAGTAACAATAAATGTTCCATCTACAATCGTGGTGTTTCCATCGCCAAACTTTACAGAAAAAACATCGCCTGACGCTGTGCCTGTAAATTGAGTAATAGAAGTCGCTCCACTATTTGCAGTGTGCAGAGAGTTGATACCACGAACGTCTGGAGTTGTATCACCATCTGTAATTGTTTGGACTGTGTCTGTGGTTGTGCCAGCTAAACTATTTCTGTAAATAATTTTACCGTCCGTTGTTCCACTGTCAGTAATTTCAGTAAGAACATTTAGACCATAGTTGCTATCAATAATAGAATACTTGTCACCCTCATCAGATCCTAATCGTACTTTAGAGTTAGACTGAAATTGATTTGCAAAGATTGTAATGCCTACATAATTTTGACAATCAACAGCATTACCGACAGAGCTATTTTGGAAATTGTTATGCCCAATAAAAACATTACTTGATGTTACACCGCCGCCACTACTATCACCAATTTGAATATGACCATTTGTTGGAGTGCCCTCGAAAGAACAGTTAGTAATCTTAGTTAAATCAGTTCCAACATAAATATTAGATAAGCCACTTCCCTCAATAATTGAATTAGTGATAACGTGTTCTGCGCCATTGATTAACGCAATTTGATAAGCTGTGCCAGCAGGATCATCTCCATTGTTTTTAATGGTGCAACTGTCAATAACAAAAAGCTGTGCGCCTTGAGCAGAAACAAAATCATTTTCAACGATGACACCCCGACCATCTGAGTTTCTTACTTCAGATGAGTGCATAACAAAGTTTTGTGGACGACCTAGCCTTAGACCAACAGCATTAGCTTGATCTACTTTTACACGTTCCATCTTTCCATTGAGAGGATAATTAACTTTTAATAGGTCTGTCTCAGTACTAGAAGCATTACTAAAAATCTGGATGTCTCTAATCGTCCAACCCCAGAATGTACCGCCACCGATGTTGTGATAACCAACATCCATTGCTACACCACCAGATATATTAAATTC
>Ga0115545_1001378_pt1 | contig 12564 bp, 14 predicted proteins | sample COGITO_mtgs_1003_FD_87188 | JGI IMG/M metagenome (GOLD analysis project Ga0115545, IMG submission 87188) | Pelagic marine microbial communities from North Sea - COGITO_mtgs_100330 | ecosystem: Environmental > Aquatic > Marine > Epipelagic | place: Germany:Helgoland, sampling site Kabeltonne...
ATTGATACTTCCATACCAATCTTTAGCTATAGTAGAATCAACCTTGGCTAACGTATATGGTTCTATTGCCGATGTTTTAGGCCACGTTAACGGCCAAAAATTTCCGTAATTAGAATGGTTATGTGACGCTGATTCGTAGTATAAGTGTTGTTCAAACTCATCAAAAGTACTTATTACATCTGATTGTAAATTTGTAAACTTTGTTACGTTTGACTGATAATATACCGACGAAGATGCTCCTGATCCAGCTAGACCCGTTAGGTTTGAAGATAAAGAAGCAATAGAAGATGAATAAGATTCTATTTGTCTAAGTTTGTATTTAAAGTTTTCTAATCTTTCAAAGGCACTACCAAAATGTATTAAGTTAGAAAAGTCTGTTCCTTCTATATTAAAGTCAAAATTAAGTTCTACCTCTCCTAAACTACCCGTTCTTCTAGATATTCTATCTAAAATTTTATTTCTAACTGTTGGCTGTGTTGAAACCAATTCATCTAAATTTTTCCAGCCTGTTGGAGATGGAGTGTCGTATGATACATCTAAAGTAAAATCTGCGGCTGCTAATAAATTTGGCCTTTCTGAAGGTGGGGTGTACTCAACTAGTATTGGTTCAATTATAGATTCTATTACAGCTTTTACAATCCATAGTTCATCTTTTTCTTCGATGTTATCTGGTAATGGTTCGTATAATTTTACAACAAGTGAATGAGGCGATTCTGGATAAGCCTTATAATCAACCAACCAGTTAATTGCCAATAGCGCGTTGTTTTCACCAAAGTTTAGTCTAATGTCTCTAAAAAAATCTACTTCTATATCAATTAAATCTGGGTTTTGATCTCTTCGGCCAAATGCTAAAAATTCTTCTGCTAATGCATTATTTTCTGGGTCTAAAAGCCTTAGTCTTATTTCTTGTCTACTGTTGGAAATTTCGTCTATTATTAGAGTATTTGAATTACTACCAACAATGTTTCTAAAGAAATTATATTGTAAATTAAATCTACCAGATCTATAACCTAAATTTCGTATATCATTGTGTATATCTAATTTAATAGTTGGAGATTGGTTTTGAGTATCTTCTTGGTTAACTGACCAACTAGAAACATTATAAGAGCTTTCAATTACATTGTCGCCACTTAATACATGCAATTCAACATAGTCATCAAATAGGCCTGTACCAAAATTAGTAAATATAGGCCTGCTTTTAATAAGCTTGATGTCTTTAGGATCGTATGTAGTTATTCTAGTTGCCATTGTTTAAAGCTCCTGGTCTTTGTATGTTATTTTATCTACTTCATTTGTCCCTTGAAAAGTAAATCCTGTTGCTTGTTTGTGCGATTCATATTCAGACACACTTGAAAATTTAATATTTGGTTTTCCTGCTTCTAGAAAGAATATTAAAGAAGATTTATCTTGAAAATATTTTCCAATTGCCCTTGACCTAGACCTATTTGCGCTTGATTGTGAAATTGAACTAGCTTTAGAAATCAACGTTTTGGCTGGATTAGTTGACTTAGGTAAATCTTTTCCAGCATAAAAGTTTGGTTCTTGATTAGATTCTACCCATTGGTTTCCATTCCATTCTGCTAAAAACCATCTGCCATCTTCTGGATCAAAATCAAAATAGTCATCAAACTGGCTAAACTGTTCGTCGTGGTCGGTGTCTCTTACAAGCGCTCCAGTTGGTAATCCATTATCATCTAATTCTCTCAACAATCCTCCAATAGGATTTAAAAATAATGTTTGACTAAAAACGCTTCCTTTTTCATTAGAAACTTCACAAGTATATCTACCCCTCTGTTGTAATTGAACATTATATAATCTTAGCACTGGTTCATTTCCAATTACTGATCCGTTTGCTGTTCCTATTCCGTCAGCTGTAAATCTCCAAGTAAACGTTAACCCATCGTTTATTCTTTGTCCATCATCATCTATAAAACTATACGCATCTGTCCAAAAAGATACATTATTGTTTGATGGTAGTTGATAACTTGGTTCTCCTATTTCAGGTAAACTTTGAATAGTATATCCATCCGACCTAGAACCATCTAAAAGCCCATATCCAGGATAGCATTGTACTCCTATTATTGTTGGAGCTTTATTTGGTCCATCTAGTGGTTTTGGTTGTACTGCTAATTCCGATATTTCTGTATTAACAATTCTTTCAAAATTTGCCTGATCAAATACAAATCTAGCATTTGCAACAACCATTCTTTCGCCTAAATCTTCACTATCTTCTGTTGAAATTATTATTCCAACAGAGGTTCTTTTTACTTTTTCAGTTGGAGATTGTATATTACCATCTTCGTCTCCTTCGTCTGACGCTATTCTATTTTTATTTGCTGGTTTTATAGATATAGAACCTAAAGAATAATCAAAATCTTCTCTTAAAGAATATTCTTCTCTACTTTCTTGTGAAGATTCTATTTTACAGGCTCTTGCAAAAGGAGTATATAATTCTTCTATTACTTCAAACCTATCATCAGTGTTGGGCTTTTTTCTAACTATTTTTCTTGGAGCATACTTATTTCCTCTAGGAACTATTGGAAACCTTGGAAACTTTTTTGCGCTATTTCTTCTACTAATATTAGATCGCTTTGCACTGGTGTTTCTTTTATTTGATTTACTGTATGCCATTATTTAGTCACCTTAAATACGTAATCATTATCAAATATTGATTGGCTTGTTGGATAGTTATAATCTCCACCAACGGTTTTAAATACAAACTTATATCTTCTTTCAGGATAAAATTGATCCATCCATAAATTAAAGTAATTTCCAGTATTGTCTGCTGAAATCATTGTTCCTGGATTATCAAATGGTATGACTACTTCGTCTGTTACATAGTCTCTAATAGAATAAAAAGATTGAGAAGCTAATACCATATTTGTTAATGCAGCAGAAACTGTGCTATATGTTTTTGCTGGAAATTTTTCTCTTACAACTAAATTAAACCTTTCTCTAGAATTTCTTTCGTAAGCAGATTTTAAATTTTTAACATCAACAATACTCTCGGTTTGAGTTGTATCTAGATTTGATAGTGTTGATGAAACTACAGCATCTTTCCAAATAACTTCTAATTTAGGTTGATATACAGTATGAGTATCAGTAGAAAAAAACTGTAGACTACCATAAGGTTTTCCATTTCTTTCTTCATCAGCAGAACCACCATGAGATCCGCTTCTAAGAATAATAAACCCGTCATTTTCATATGTACTGGCCATCCAACCTTTTACTATTGTTGTAACGTCTAATCTAACGTCTGTTTGTTCGTAATTAAATGATTGTGTTGATTCATGGTTGTGGTCATACCAAGTTCCGCCTCCAACAGTAGTTGAATATGATCCTGTAGAACCAGCAGCTATATTACTAGAACTTGCCCATTGCGTACCAACATATTTTTCTCCATCTTTAAACTTCCAACTGGCTCCTTCTTTGTCGTGTGACGTTGCACCATTAGATACTTGATCGATACGTCTTCCTTTTCCCATTAACCAAGATCCGCTTACTGGATATGCCTGTATGCCATATTGGTAATTTATTGAAGATGCCCTTAATGTGTATAAATTAAGCATAAACTTCGGTGTAGTAAGTGATGGATATGTTCCTATTACTCCAGCAGCAACTGATGCAGAAACATCCGTTATATCAAAGGACATAAGTATTCTAGAGTTAAACGTATTTGACGTATTAGACGCTGAAACTATTTTTTGTATTTCTATAACTTCATCTATTCCAGTATTTATACTTTCAGTTGCCTCGTATAAGGTTGTATCTCTATTTGCCTTTATTGAGTATATCATGTTTTATCTCCTAGTAACTTACAACCTTACCTCTAATATCTTTGTCTGGAAACTTGACTTCAAATATTGCTGGGTCTTGTGATGGGTAAATAATTTTATTTTTTGTGGCGGAAGGAATATCATAAAAATTTCCAGAATATCCTGACTTTCTATCATATTTACAGTGAAATTGTAAATCTACCACTGTTTGTACTCCTTCTACTTTATCTAGTTCTGTTGCTACGTTTCCAGTAAATATTGGCTCATTAAATTGCCATTTGTCTATATCAAATAATTGCTTAAGCCTAATTATACATCTAGCTAAAACTTCTTTTCCTTGATAACCTGGCAAGGGTACTATTGAAAAATCTATTCCTAAATTTATTACAAAACCATTTTTTATATTAATTGCATCTGTTAACATTCTAAATTTACTTAAATAATTTCTTAAGTTTTCTTTTGTCACAATATTTAAGTTTGTCAATTGCTTTCCAGAATTATATCCTAATACATAGCAATTTATTGCTAACGGGTTTTCTACAGTTCCTGCAGATTTTTCATTTTCTTGTTCATCTTGTACTAGGTATGCTTTTGAAACATTGCCAAATCTAGGTGGTAATGAGTATATTCGTGAAACAAAATCTTCTCTAGTTACAGCTCTATTTTGAGCAGCAAAAAATGCTATTGCGTTTTGCCTAATTTCTTCATTTGTTTCTGCCGATTTTCCACCACTAGCAGGTCTTGGGTTATTTACTGCAACAGATCCTTGAACAAAATTAATTGTAGACGCCGTTAATCCATCGTTATCTAAAGAAAAAGATATTGAATCAACTTCAGTTATTGTTCCTGCTCTAACATTCGCTGAAATTCCTCCTCCAACAAGATACTTTATAGTTAAATCTGTATTTGCAGGCGCTTGTCCATATGCTCTGGTAAACATTGTATTGGATGGATCCCATGCATTATCTATTTGTGAAACATTACCATAAGGCAAGGCTAATCCTACATTATCTGGGTTAGGCACTATAAGTTCGTCTGCTTCTCCAGAGTTTCCAGCCCCAAACAGCAATTCAGTTGTCATGTCTGGCCTAACATTTGTTACAAATCTTCTTCCAGTTCTTCTTAATTTTAATAAATAAGGGGTTTCAGCATTAAATTGAGAGAGTTCGTCGTCTTGTAAGGCAGTATTTTGTACTTCAACAAAGGCTGTTTCTTGAGCTAAATAATCTACCTCATAATATTTGTTGCCGTCAGAATCGTTTACGCTAAGTATTTCTATAACGTTGCTATCTGTTAATAATCTTTTATCAAATTTTATAGGGCTACCAAAAGTAAATTCTGCCGTTTTTTCTGTACCTGATTTTGCATACACAGATTTTTTTAGTAGAAAACTTTCAGGATTACCGTTAGAATCTACTTTATATATTGATATATCTGTTGGGTCAAATGAACTAGAAAATTTAAAATCAATTGGAGCAGTTGTAAAAAAAGATATGTTTCCTTGAGATGGAGCGTTTATAACCATACCTTCATCTATGACAGGAGCATATGAAAAATCTGGTGCTACACTATCTGCACTACCTATAGGAGGTAATAAAATAAACACATCTAATTCTACCGTTGATGCAACTGTAGGTTTTACCTTATATCCTAATCCTTTTGCTATTTGTACAAGATTACTTTTTTCTTGTGCCTCTGTTATAAGACTTTCCCTAAGTTGATTATCTACATAATAAGAAAGAACGTCTCCTACATATGAAGCCATTTCTATAAAAATCATGGCTGGAGATGATTCGTTAAAATCATTAAAAATATCAGGAAAATAAGTTTTAGAAAAATCTATTAACTTATCCCTATACTGTGTAAAGTCTTTATTAAGATACCTTAAATCTTTTTTTGCTGTTTGTATTGCCATTTTAGTCTGCCTTAATCTCTAGTACAATAGTTTTCTCGTCTAAAGTATTATTTATTAGAGCTATTGTTAGTTTAACCGATACGCCATGCAACCTGTCAACAAACGCTTGAGATCCTGCAGGAGCTTCTGGAACTATTACATCTAAATTAGATATTTTAATATAAGGCAGCCAAAACTTAATAGCTTCCTCTATTTCTTTTCCAATGTTTGATCTTAACTCAGGACTATTTGGTTCAAATAAGTATCTTCTAACATTTGTTCCAAAATTAGGATGCATTATCCTTTCTCCTTTAAGGGTTAAAATTAAATTTTTTACGTTTGTTACTGCTTGGTCTATTGATAAATAAGTTAAAGAAAATAATTTTCCTGAAGCTTCTGAAAATGGTAAGTCTAATCCTAATGATACATCAGACTCAAAATCCATAGGTTCCAATGTAAATTCTTCTCTTCCCGGTCCAGGACCTGAAGTTCGTTTTACAATTTTACCTTTGCCAGGATCTATTTGTATATTATTTTCGTTATCTACCAAGTTTTTCATTTATTATCGTTTACTTTTCATTTTGTCATGTTTCATTAAAGCACTATAGTCTCTAGTTAATACACCTGCTAGGTTATCGTCTATTTTTATGTGTTTTCTATCGTCTGGAAGCATTTGTTCTACTGTTGGCTTTCCGCCAAATACTTGATCAGGAGATTCCATTCCCATCATTGAGGCAAGTCCTGCTCGCCCATCTGATAATGTCTTACCTCCCATTGTTGGCCATTCTTCTTTTGAATTAGCGGTGTCGTTTAGGGCTTCGTTTAGTGCTGTGTTTTTAGTGTATTTTTTATTTTTATTATTAAATAACCCTTCCGCGTGTTCCATCATATTATTAAATTCTCCATCTGACGACGGTTGTTTTTTGCTAAGTTCTTCTTTTATAGCTAGCTTAACTTCTTTACGTACTACTTTTCTTATAACTTCTACTAAATCTGATTTTTTCATAAGTTGATCTCCTTATATTAGTATACACTATCCAACAATATATAAATATCAATAACGTACAAATATTAATCTATAACCAAGGTAATGTTACGCCACTTACTGTGTTTACAGCTGTTCCTGTTGAAAACCACTGTAGTGCCACAAGAGAAAGTATTTGAGGCGCTTGCCCTTTTGTTGTAATATTAACAATTGTTGACCCTTGTTGTTCCCATATAGGACATGGAGAGGTTGGTGGTACAGCTGCAAAGGCAGGCAACATACCTAATCCAAGAGAAGTTGCAAAAGCAGCTGCCCCAGATTTCATTAAAGTTAGTCCAGGATCTTTATCTTGATTATATGCATTAATAAATATTCCAAATGCTGCCTGTCTAGCTATGGTTCCAGTAACTGATGGAGGGGTTGGGTTTCCAAAACCGTTAAAAAAAGCATCTGCCCACCCATTTGCAAAAGCTAGCGCATTGTTTGGCGGGTTAGCTTCTAATTTAGCTACGGCTGCTGCAAATGCTGGAGGATTAAATGCCATAATTATAATGTAAAGTTTTGAGGACTTAAAAATTGTTTTAGTCTACTTTTTATAGATGAATACTTTGCCGCGTTAATTGGAGGTCCACTTGGGCCGACAGGAGTTGGATGGGTTTCTGCTGCTAGTTCATCGCATAGTTCCTCCAATAATCCTAATAGAGTATCTCCTAGTACAACTGGCTCTTCTGCACCTAAACCTAAATATATTTCAGGACTATTAATTATTGTTTCTCCTCCGCTATCAATATTAAATGTTCCATTAGTTGAAACACCTACAGTTTGATCTCCTATAATTAAAATAGCGTCGTTTCTTGCATTAAATAATAATCTATCAGAAGTTATTATTACCTGTTTACCTTCGTATTTATTTGGGCTATCTGGTTTGTATGCCATAATTTATCTCCTTATACTAGATTATCCCAAGTTGGGTGGCTTCTAGGTACTCTTGAGAATGGACCTGTTCCAGGCTGGTATTCCCAGTGCCATCTTTCTTTTATAACTGTTCTAATAAAACCATATGTTGCCATATTTGCAACTAACCATTTGTATGTTTTTGTAATTTCTTCAGGTGGGTACCCTGTAAAGTTTGGATCTGTTTTTGGATTTCCCCATCTTTTACCCATTCCTGTTTGTATATCAAATGCCTGTCCATTTTGATGCTTAGATGAACCTGGACCAGCAGTTAAAGGATCAAAATATCCTGTTTGCCTTCCTTGAGCTTTCCAACCATCCTCAAATGTTCCAGCCGGTTTTGATAATCCAGACTTGGTGCCTTGATAGGCTCTATCAGCATTTTGCCTTCTCAATGTTCGTTGTCCACTAGTAGAATATCCAGGACCAGATGCATTTTCCATTGGTCTAAAACCACTATTTAATGTTATTGTTATTCCGTCTTTTCCAGCTGCTTGTTTTACCTGTAATATTTTATCAGCAAATTCTTTATTTACTATTTTTCCATCTATAACAACACAAGTAATTTTTTTAACAAATGAACCTCTAGAATACGCATCAAATTCTCCTGCAACAGGTAATTCTTCAACTGCTTCTTCAATATCTGCATCAGGAGCTGGTGGTGGTGTTGGTTGGTCATCTGCTTGACTTGTTCCGTTATCTGGGGAAGGGTCTGCACTATCGTTGCCTGTTCCTCCTTCTCCTGATTGTTGTTCTGCATTACCTCCACTAGATGCCCCTGGATCATTTGGTGTATCTACACCTTGAATTGCCGCTCTTTCGGCCGCTTGTGCGCTTTCATAGGATTGATCGTATGAATCAGCTAGTTTCGATGATACGTCAATAGGAATACTTTGACCGTCTAATAGCCATACCCCTGATGCATCTTCGTTTATATTTTCCTGATGATAAGAACTATCAGTTGTTGAATGGCCATTTGATATTATGGTTATTGGAGATCCTGGAATTCCTGCGCTTGACCAATCATTCTCTGTTGTTGCGTCTGGAGCAGTACTACCAAATCTTATACTTTGTCCAAATCTTCCTTCTATTATAGTATCTCCTTCATATGGAAAAATTCTTGCAATAGATTCAGGTTCAAAATATTCTCCAAATGGCAGATCGTTTACGTCGCCTTTAGGATTACCTGTAAAACTCCTATAATCTTTATCGTCTCCACCTGCTTTTCCTATATTATAACTTGCAGCTGGAAGTCCATTATGGTTAACTCCTTGCCAAACACCAATTGGCATACTTAAATAGTATTTTTCTTGGGCTGAACTTCTTAGTTGTGCAGCTCTACTTGCTCCTGCAAGCAATAAAACTACTTCTCCTAATAATGGGTATTGCCTTAAATTTGGAAACAATGGATTGTACCAATTGCAAGAGGAAGCTGCTATTCCAAATTGTCGCGGAAATGCTCTGGCCTGAATAGATCCAATTATTCTATATTGGCTAGGATTCCAAGCAGGATGAGAAGTATCAAGAATTATGTCAACAACTTCTGCTGATTCTAATATTCCTTGTTGTACTGCTTTAGCCTGATTGTTTTGTGCCTGAACAGGTTTATTGCTTTTCTTGCTTGGTTGTATTCTTGGCATTTTCCTCTTCCCATTTTACGGGTTGTTCTGCTTGTTTAATAGTATCTAGTAACTGTTTTCTTTCGTCATCGCTTAAACTAAAATCTCCTCCTTCAGATTCTGATCTAGTCATAGCTCTTTGGACTATACTAGCCATTTTAACTAGCATATCATCATTTTTTATGCCAACATCCAAATAATCTTTTATAAGTGGTACTAGTATAGTAGCGTCACTTATATTTTTAATTAACGGATGAAGTTGTGCAATTAAAGAATTTATCTGCTTATCTTTTTTCTTAGAATTTGTATGAATTTCTTTTAATAAGTCAGAAAAATTCTTACCTTGAAATATTTCATCTTCAAACATAATAATTCCCTTTAGTATAAATATAGTATTCCGATAAAAACAGAAAGGGCCTGGAAATTTCTTCCCAGACCCAATATTTTAAGTAATATTATATTACTTTTTGTTTACAAAAAATTGCGCAATAATTAATAACACAACTAACCCTACAAATCCACCATTACCTAGTGAACTTACTAAAGCAGTTAAATTAGCTATTACGTCAAATCCGAATACTGTACCGCCTGTTAAGACAGTCCATAAGATTGTTACAGGTAAAATTGCCAACAATACAGTTGATAATCCACCGAAAAATCCTGTGATGTATTTAATTACATTATCCATTTGAGTTTCTCCTCTTTTTTAAAATTAATAATTGTCGAGAGCATTTGTCCATTTGGACGTTAATTAAAATTTAAGACCGAATCCTAACATTAGGTTCGTAGTCTTATCTCCTGTTGAGTAAACCACTTTAGGGTCTACGTATACACCTTTGTGTATCGTGAATAATTTACCTAGACCAATATTTAAATTGTCTGTGTCTAAGCCTTTTGTTGCAGCATATACAAAATATCCCTTTACAAAATATCTTGCATGGAAATCTAGTTCCATATCTACCGTCGAGTCTGCCTGTGAAACGGATAGGCCGATCATAAGATCGTCTGTCACGCCATATCCAACAGTTGGAGCTACTGCCCATTCTGTCCATGCAACGTTTGCAACGTCACCAGTACCAATGTACCAATCGCCTTTTGTTTGAGCTTGTGTTCCTAATATAGTTGCACACGCCAATACTACTGTTAAAATAATTGTTCTCATAAAATTCTCTCCTTTGTTTGCTTGTTTAGAATGCTCTCTATTTAAGCCTTTATTGAATAACCTCGTGCTATTCATATAACCTTTATTTAATAACCTTTTTTCCGTAACTGAATATAAATATACTTTTTCAGTTAAAAAAATTCCCGTTTTGAAATTTAATAAAATTTTCTGAAAAATCTTTCTTTATGACATTAACAACCTTAGTAATGTGTTGTGTTTTAGTGTCAGTCATTTCTCTAATTAAAATATACAGTGCTTTTTTATTAAAAATTTCTATGTTTTTTCTTTCCTCAAATAGCCTTAAAACTGCATAAGCTATTCTTTTATCTCTAATAGATCTAAATTTATCGTCTATTTTTCTTTCGTAATAGTCAGAAAATCTTTCCATAAAAACGTCTAAATCATTTCTATATTCTTCTAGTGCCGATTCTCTTCCTAAGTCTCTTTCCCTATCTATTGCTACTATTGGTTTTTTAGCTTTTAAATCTCTATAGTTTTTATTATTGTTTTGTATTAAATAATTTTTAGCAACTATACTAAAATACGAAAAAGCTTTACCTTTTCCCTCTACAAATTTAGGTAATTTTTCAAGCATAAAAGCAATAACCTCATGCTGTACTTCTTTGGGTCCGCCATCAAAATAATAAAATTTAAAAGTATGAATAATATTTTCTGCTAGCTTCATCATTGGTTTATGTATAAACTCATTATACACTTTATTTTTTAGTGACGACTTTGATTCTTTATTATACGCAATAATTGCCCTTTCAGTTTCAAGAGTAAAATACATTTTATTTTTTCTTGGACGACCACGTTTAGTTTTTAAAGCTTCTTCTGCTGCAAGTTGCCTTTCTTTTTCTAAAGTTTCGTAGAATTGCTCTACTGGACTAAGATTAGTTTTGTTTGTTTCCAAAAGCACTCTCCAATTTATTTATTTCATCTTTAATCATTTTAAACGTTGTTCCAACATCGTCATCTTTTTCAAACATTTCACGTTTATCTATTTTTTTGATATTATTTAATATTTGTACTAGGGTGTTTCTAACAGAGGTTATCCATTCAAACGCTTCGTCATTGGCTTCTGAAGTTGTTTCAATTTTTTTAAGTAGATTCCAGTTAGCATAAGTAGAAGCAATAAGTAAAATTGAAAGTATTATTATAGAAGCAATCATTAGTTGTTTTCCCCAAATAAGTCTTTAAACATATCTTTTGCCGAAGACTCTGAAGGGTTATTTGTAGATAATTTAGGTTTTTTTGCATATTGTTTTGGGTTATTTGCAAATGCTTGAGTTACCTTATCCTTATTCTTCCATTGTTCGTATTCTATTCTAGAAGCCATGTGGTCTGCGTGGTGTAATACTATTGGCAGATTATTCCATAAGGCTTTTTCCTTTCCCCAAGGTTTAAGGTACGCATCGTTACCAGAATCATAGACTCCATCATGAGTAAGTATTCCTATCATTTCAGTTTGAGAAAAAGTAATACCGTAATTAGACAATAACCAAATACTTCTATGTGGTACTGTCATATGTTGTATTTTTGGATTTGGGTCGTATATCTTTCCTTGGTTTTTTCTATGCCATTCACTAGGGTTTGGCACATAGTATTCATTTTCTTTGTCTCCAACCTTTCCTAAGTCGTGGTTAAGGGCACAAAACATAAGTTCTTCTTTAGTATAATTACTCATATCTGCTCCCATACTTGACCAAAGATCGTGTAGTTTTTCTGAACAATCCATTACACGTAAAACATGGTCAACATATCCTCCAGCAAAACAATTATGGAAGTGTTCTATTCCTGAAGCTGGTGCTAACATCATTCTCTCAGCAAAAGATTCGTACATAGACTTTAATTGGTCTTTTCTTTTGCCTTCAAAATTAGTATCAATCTTTCTAATAAGTGCTCGCCAATTTTGAGCTATTTGTTCTTCTGTTAAATTCATATTATTCTCCGTATAAACTAAATTGGCGTGGAGGTTCCGGCGCTTTTTCTACCTGATTAATAGAGTATACCTTTCCGTCAAAAGCTGCTAAGTGATAGTCTCTGCAGCCTGTATCTCTAAATATATATTCTAAACCATCCGTTAATGATTCAAGTATTGTATCTGTTCTGCCTACAGGTTTCCATCTGTCTCCTGGGGCTACTCTTTCTAGAACTAGTGTTTTAATTTCTTC
>Ga0115545_1001388_pt1 | contig 12511 bp, 10 predicted proteins | sample COGITO_mtgs_1003_FD_87188 | JGI IMG/M metagenome (GOLD analysis project Ga0115545, IMG submission 87188) | Pelagic marine microbial communities from North Sea - COGITO_mtgs_100330 | ecosystem: Environmental > Aquatic > Marine > Epipelagic | place: Germany:Helgoland, sampling site Kabeltonne...
GATTTAAAATTACTTGCTGAACCTTGCATCACCCCTAACGGAGGATACACTAATCTAGTAGATGTGATACGTCATTTAGGACTATCAACTTTAAGTATTAATCACAATGAGGACAGGTTAAAGGAATTTGAAAATTTACTTAAAAGCAAAAACCTAGATAAAGAAAATAGTCTAGAAAATGATGTTAATGAAGATGATCATAGTGCGGACAAAGGATATCCTGTGATATTAAGGTCTAATAAAAAAAATGAAAATGGGGGTATTGATGATGAATTAAATAATAGAATTTCCGAGTATTTGATGAATTGGCAATGCCCAACGGAGTCATTTAATGGCAGAATGGGAATAAAAGCATTTATACCCTCATGGGTTTCTAAAATTGACAATAATGACTGTTGTCCTAAATTTAGCACAAACGATATTTCATTTATAAATGATATAATTATAAAAGAAAAAATCATACCTATTTTAAGGTATGCTCCAGAAGAATTATATTATCATACAAAGGCAATCTGGTGGCTAGTCCCTTTTTGTATTTGGGCAGGTGACAAGGCATCATGGGTGTTTATAGATAAGAATGGATTTTATGCTGCATACCCCGAAGATGAAGATGTAACTATGATCATGACTTGGGATAAAATAGAAGAGATGGAGTATTCATCTGAAGATTTCTACACAGATGAGGAAGAAGTTCATTCATTAAATTTAATATTTGAAAGTGGTGAACTTACTTTTACAGAATTTGTTCCAAAAGGAAGAGGGTCATTTCTATCGGTTATTGAATCTATTTATGAAATAAGAAAAGAAACAATAGAGGCAAGTAGAGGTTTAGCACAGTGGTTAGAGGGATCAGGTGGAGAAGGCCTCAAATCAATTGAGCATCCAAGTAATTTATTAAAAAAAGAAAGTTGGGATGATCCAACAAGATTAAACGTCCAATAGAATTTGAAATGAACAAACTTTGGTGGTAAAATCTTTTATACTAATTTAATAAATTAATTTAAAAAAAATTATTATGATTAAAATTACAGGTTCAAAAATTGAGGAGTTAACTATGGCTGATTTAGAAGATCAAAAGGAAACTCTTAAAATTCTTTCGCAAAGAGATTATATAAATTGTATAGAACTTAACTTGGAATCTGATGATCCGTATATGGAATTCGAGTGTGATGATGAGGATAGGTTTTATGATGATATAAACGAAATAACAGACGATTTAGTTTAAATCATTTTTCAAGTCTATCTTCTACATTTTGAGAGTCCTCAAGGTTTAGTATTCATGATAGTTGTTTTAATAAATTAAAACAACTATCATGAATACCCATCAACAAAATCAGTACACTTCTGAAATTTTCACTAACTAGGGAAGAGAAATGGGTAACTACTTTTGAATAAATTAAATTAAAAAAATTATGGATAATGTAAGAATTTATAATCTAGATCTAAATCATAATGGACAAAATTATGCGTCTTTTTCAGGCTATGTGTTATCAAAAAAGGCGGTAACAAATGAACAACTAAAAAGTATAACAAAATTTTTATCAACCGAGCATCAAGCTCTAGATATAAAATCGTTTGACAGGGAAGGAGAGTATATAGAAGATTACTGTTCAGAATTTGATTTTTTTGATTTAAGTTGTCTTAATGATGGGTGTGCTGTTATACTTGATTTAAATGTTATTGAAGAGGGTGACCTCGATACTGATTTAACGGAAGTGTTTTTATCAGACAATGATGGAAAAATGATGATTTTCAAGACTAATGGGGAAACTTCTTTTAAAATTATTTAAAAATGAAAATTGAAACTTTAAATATTATTAATAAATGGTAATAATGAAAATTTAGATTTATTAATTAATTCTCTTTCCAATAGAATGATACATTTAGAGTATGAAAATTCTAAAGTAGGAGAAGAGATAGTAATCTCAAAAGATTCTGGACCGGAATGGATTTAATGAATTTCTTAGCATTAGGTCTTTCATATATTTTTAAATAATTACTATACTTAAATAATAAATTTGCTTCTTCAGAGATCGTATAAGAACCATGTCCTAAAGGTTTAGTATTCATGATAGTTGTTTTAATAAATTAAAACAACTATCATGAATACCCATCAACAAAAACAGTATTCTTCTGAAATTTTCACTAACTAGCGAAGAGAAATGGGTAACTAATTTAATTAAATTAAAAAATTATGGATCACAAAAAATTATTTGGAAATGCAACTAAATTTATTAATGATTACACTATTCATTATCATGCAAAAAGACCACAGCCTGGATTTTCAGGACAATTTTTATTTCCAAGTTCTGCTGAAACATTAAATGCAAAATATGTGATGCTTCATGAACCTAAAACAAAAAATTTAGATTGGATTCATGAAATATTTCCTAATGTGGAATATTTAAAGATTTTTTATTCAAGAAAAAATTATAAATCTAAACTTGAAAATATTGATGGAATAAATAGTTTATCAAAATTAAAATATCTTCAAATTATAGATGTCTATGTCGAAAATGTAGCCGTAAACATGGAATCAATTAAGTTTTTTGAATTAACATCAAATGATCTTGGAAGATTAATAAATGTAAATCTTTCAAATGCGTCAAGTGAACTTCAATATTACAGGATTGTCGGTTTATCCAAAGATCTACATGATAATTTTACTTTAAATAATTTGGCAAATATCAAAATAAATAATTTGTCATACCTCGCTAATATTAAAGAAGGTGAAATTTATTTAAATAGTATTCTAGATGAAAATTATGCTTACATAAAATACATAGATAAGATAGTTGATTTACAGAATGTTTTAAAATAAATTAATATTCGTGCTAATTTATTTTAAACAGATTCTTTTAATTTAGAAAATCAAGACATAATAATGCACTAAATAAAATATTTCGGAAGTAGTTAAGGATATTTATTGTACAACAAATTAATGTTTGAAGATGGTTTCATAAAGGATTATAAAAATGAAGTGATTTAAAGTTTTGATAAACTCTCATCCATTATTATATTAATGCTTACATGGTGTGGTTAATGCCTTAATAAATTTTGAAAGATCTTTAAAAATAATGAATAAGTATAAAATAAAGGTAACAGGGTGGGAATATGAGATAAGAACCAAAAATATCTCATCTGATGAAGTTGATGAAATTACTAAGGATAAATATGTTGATTTTTGGTCCTCTGGTTCTATAGATCCTGTACACGAAATATCCAACCTCAGTTTAAATAAAGGACTAAATTTCACAATCTTTGATAATAAAAATATAGAGATCCTGTCTTTCAACTCTAAAGAATATGACCTGAAATATCTTTCTGAAGTGTTAGAAGACGATAATGCTGGTTTTAAAGACATTGGCATAGATCCAGAGTGGTCAGATGAATACGAAAACGCACTAGTATACATCGTAGAGTATACAGGTTCTTCTGAATACTTTTATGTGGTTAGCGATGTTGTACCAACACAACATGATATTTCAATTCTAGAAATTTGTGTTGAAGGTTTTGAACGAGATTATGAATTATTAGACAGCATAGCATACAAAGGAATCGCTCTAGAGCGTGCTTATTTTGAAAGTGGAGAAGAAGTAGATGGTTGTGTTAAGATATTTACTGCTGATGGAAATATTATTAATATAGAGTAGAAAGATACTTGTGAAAAGTTAAATATATTATGAGTTACACAGAACAAATATTGGAATATGTATACGATCAATATTGTCTAAGTTATAATATGGAAGACACATTAGATATTATAGAAGATGAAATAGATTTCACAAGAGAAGAAATTCAAAACATGATACAACATGTAATTGATTACAACAAAGAACAATTTATTAAAGATTATAAACTTTTAGTTGAAAAGTTTAAATCTAAATTTAATTTTTCAGAAATAGATTGTAAAAAAGAAAAAATTAAATGGCCGAAAAAAAGTGGTGTGTATGTAATATGGAAAAATGATTATAGTTCACTTGATAACTTGATTTATGTAGGGATGACCGGAAAATATAAAAGAGTGAATGAAGATGAAGTAGTTTTTAATTCTGGTTCCTTTGAGAAGAGAAAAGGGAGATGGACCCCTTATAAATTTTGTGAGTCGGTAAAAGATGGAAATAATCGGTTTAAGTTTAGATATGGTCCAAAAGAATCTACCGCAAAAAAACAATCTAAAATAAAATATCAGGATAATGCTTATAATAAATCAATCTCATACTCTATGTTAAAAATACATTGTTTTCATGTAAAAAATAATCATAGAGAATACTATACACCTGAACTTCTAGAAAAAGAAATATTAACTAAATTTTTAAAAACTTCAGGAAATCTACCTCCAGCTAATAATGAGTTGTAATTTAATTAAAACTCTTTTTAAGGTGCAATGATTTTCCCTCAAGGAAATTAGCAGGAAGTTCTACTTAAATATCTAACTTTTGGATACAAACCATCTCCTTGATTTTTGTATTTTTAACTGTTATCTAAGTGAAAATTAATTTATTTAAATTAAATAATTAAAATTCTTTACATGATAATATATACCATGTAAGAAGCTTAAATAATACCAAGTGGTCAAAATAAGTTTAATTTCACCAGTATAATTTAGTTACCACCATTCTCAAATTTATATCTAAAATGAATAATTTAAAATATCTAATTTTAATAATTTTCCTCATTTTTTTTCAAAGTAATTCTTTTGGATGTCAAAATAGTATTTCTGATTCAATTAAGATTGAAAAGTATATTAATCACTTTAATACGCTAAATTATATTGCGAGAAAAAATTATAGCAATCCATATTTTTTAAATAAATCAAAACAATTTTTGGACTCAATTTTATTAATAAATAAAAAAAATAGTTTTGCTAATAGGGCTATAAAAGAATTAAATACCACCAAAAGTACAATAGAGAATAACTTAATAAATAAGTTTAAATTATTTGACTTCTATTCTGGAATACCTTCTTACTATGCTTTTGTAGATGACCCAATTGAATATGCTTATGATGATGCCTTTAATGCACTTTTAAACTCCAAATATCTCAAACTTCATAATGGACCTTTATCAGAAGCTAACATAACATCAATATTAATTCGAGAAGATTGTGATGATGAAATGTTTGAAATAATTAATCAAACCTTAATTGTAGAATCAAATCATCATATAATTCAGCAAAAAGATTTAATTGAAATATTAGGAGTTGATGGAGCAGAAAAAATTATCAATAACAAGTATAGTTTAGATGATTTGAATAATCTTTTAAATAAATATGAATTAGATAAATTAGGTGTATTTAAAGTTAATAATATAGATATTATTAACAATAAAATATGGTTTGTAAATGCCGAATTCAATATTTTTTCAAAGACAGATGGTTTCTCTGAACCAATATTTAATAAAGGTTATAGTATTGATAAAAGAGATAAAGGAATTATTAGTTTTACAATAATATCTAGTTTTTTTTTAATTTTAATTTTAGTCGTCTATTTTAATTTTGGCAAGGTCAATTTAGTTTTTAGTAAGAAAAACTTTAAATTTATTTTTATTGATGCTAAAAATTTTGCAATCTACTTTGTATTACCTCTAATAATATCCTGTACTTTAATTTATTTTCTATCTCTTGTCTCACCAAAATCACAAGATCATTTTTTAGAATTTAATGTAATCTCATGGGTATTTCTGTCAAGCTTTTTGACTAGCTTATTTCCAATTATAATTAATTTATTTGTTATAAATATGTCTAATATTGATGGCTTTCATACATCTAGTGGATATATAAAATTTATTTCAATAACACTAGCAGCATCTTTCCTGCCATCTTTTTTATTTTTATTTATAAAATATGATTTGCCATATTTTGAAATTTTTGAGATTATTTTCTTACTTACATTTGTTTCATTATCTATTGGTGTTATTTTAGGAAATTCTTTTTTCCAATTAAGTTCTATTTCTAATAATCACGAAAATTACAAATCTTCATTAATTGGTTTTAGTTTAAGTTTAATCTTACTCTTAGTAGTTAAAACTATTCTTCTTCTGGAATTTTCAAGCTTGTATTTATTTTTGGTTTTAATTTTTTTAACAATAATAAATGGATTTTATTTTTTAATTCAAAAAAAGCAAAATGTAGAATTTACGCACAAAGAAAATTATTTGAAAAATAATGTTGACAACATCTATATTGATAATATTATTGATGTTAAGAAGAATATTTTTGATATTATTAACGAAAATAAAAGTAATAGCTTAAATATTTATATTATTTCTGCATATCAAGGTATTGGTAAAACTACTGCATTAAAAAAAGCTAAAGAATATTTTTTAGAAGAGAATTGGGAGGTTTTTTATGGTGATTGTGATGAAATTCAAACAGATGATAAACTTTCTTTTGAACCTTTTTTAGAAGCATTTAGACTGCTAATAAAAAGTGAAGAGTTTATAGATAGGTCCTCAAAAATTGACAATCTTTCAAAAGCTTTTGTTAATACGTTTTTAGATAATACAATTCATATTAACCCCATTAAAGATTTTGTAGTTAACTCTGAAGCTAATATTAATAACATATGCTTTGAAATTGCTGAAAAACTAAAGTCTATTAATTCCAAGATTTTATTTGTACTAGAGGATATTCATTGGATTGATTCAGAGACTATATCCTTTTTGAAGCACTTCATTAAAGTTATTAATAGATATCCAGAATTAAGAGAAAAAATGACTATTATTTTTTCTTTAAGAAGTGATATTAAAACTGAATACAGAGGGCTATCTAATGAAGAACTTACCAATGAATTAAATGATATTAATAATCAAGTTGAGAATGAAATTTACATTAATAAATTATTAGATAGTAGCAATTATAATGTTAAAAACTACTGCTTAAGTCTAAACCTACTTAATTTCAAAATAGCCAGTAAAACATTAATTGAATTAAATGATTTTTTCAACAATTTAATTATTAATCAAGAGGATATAAATTTAATAATAACGCCCCTATATATTAATAAGTGTATAGAAAGATGGATTAAATTAAAAATATTAATAAGCACAAAAGAGGGTTACATACTTTCAAAAGCTATTGATATAGATGAAATGCCTAATTCTCAAGAAATAGATGTTTTTTATCATGAAACTTTTAATTTTTTTGATAAAAAATGGATAAGATTACTTGAAAGCGCAACAGTTATAGGATATAGATTTGATGCAAACATTATAGCCAAATTATGGGGTTATAATATTTTGGAAGTTCTAACTTTTTTGGAGGAAGCGGTTGAAAAAGAATTATTAATTGATTTATCTGATTTTGATAATTATTATGAATTTAAAGATAAAGGAATTATTAGTGCAATTAAATCATATTTTAAAAATGATAAGATTCAGTTGCAAGGAGAAAAGCAAATAATTGTTGAATATAATAAAAGATATCTCGAGATAGTCAATGAACTGATTGAGTATCCGCATAAATATACCCTGGAGGAAATTCTTATTGTTTCAAGAAGAATAGTCTCTTTGAATTATTTAGATTTTTATTCTAAAAAATGTGACAAAATTATAATAGAAGTTGTTTTAAGATTTTTATATAAAAATCAATATGAACAACTATATGTTTATGGTACTTACCTTACGCATAAAGGATTGAATAATGTTGGAAAATTAATCTGCAATATTTCTGATATTGTTAATAAAATTGATGTTACAGATGAAAAGAAAATAATTATAAGAGATGGTATATTAATCGATCAAGAAAAATTTAATAATGAATTAATTAATGGTTATCATTCTAATTTACTTAACGAACTTAGATTAATATCATTATTAGCTTTTGACAATAACGAACTTAAAGGGATTAACCAAATTGAAACAATAAATTTTGATTTATCTTTTAATGATTGGAATTATTTATTTAACGAGTTTCCTAAAAGATTGAGAGGTGAGTCTTTAATGTATTATATAACTAATTTTTTAGTCAAACTATATAACTCAGAATTATTTATATCTGATGAGTCAAGTATTATTGATAAAGATTTTAAAAAAAATCTAAGCTTATATTTTTCTTCAGTTAAAATTGACTACGAAATTTTATTAAAACTTGAGATTTTTAATATTGAGCATAATTTATTTTGCTTAAAAAATCATCTAACTTTTGGTGATTCTATATTTGAAGAATATTCTATAGATCAAATTGAAAAATCATCTAATACCAAAAAAACTGAGCTCTATGAGGAATTGATTAACAATAGTATTGCAAAAAGAGATCTTAAGCTCATTTACAAATGTCTATTAGAATTTATAGAATTCATAAATCATGATTTACAAGATTATGAGTTGTCAATTTTAATGTTTGATAAATATCATAAAGAATTATTAGATGAAGGTAGACCAAATGAATTTTGGTTAATACAGTTCTTTCACTTTATTATGAGTTCCACATGTAATTGTAAAAAAACGTTTTATAATAAAAAATGTAATTGTGTTAAAACAGGTGAAGTATATATATCTAAAAACAATAATGAAGTCAATAAAAAATTTAAAGTTGCTAAGTCATTTTTAAATAAAGTTACAGAAGAGGACACTTTAAGTTATTTGACTAAATTTTATTATAAATCATTTAAAGTTTATTTATTAAGCATGAATCAAACTGACGAAATTGTAAGTCTGATAAATGATTATATAAGAAAATTCAAAAAAACTTACTCTGAATCAAGTGAAGAATATGAAAAATGTTTAGTAGATCATTCCAACGAATTAATTGAAATATTTAGATTTAAGGAATCAAATAATTTATTGGAAGCTTCAATATCTTTTTTGAAAAATAATAATGTAGCAATTAAAAATTCTAGGTTAAGTCAGAGATATAATAGATTATCTGAAAATTATATTAAGTTAAAAAATTTTTCTGAAGCCACAGAATGTTCAAAAACAGCTTTAGTTTATATTGAGAAATCTTTAAGAGAAAAAGAAATAAAAAACTGGACTTTTGTTGAAAATCAACTTATTGCTGATCCAAAAAAAAGCGATGAAGAACTATTTTTATATGGCAATCTAAAAGAGGGAAAAGGTAAATTAAAACCTGCTATCAAAAATTATTCCTCTATTTTATATACTCATGCTAAATGTTTATTTTACCAAAATAAACATTTAGAAGCAGATATTTTTTTTGAAAAAAGTTTAAAATATAGTTTTGAGAATTTTGATTACATCAACCATAATATTAAGTGCTTAAGAAAGGCAATTAATTTTTTTAAAATCGATAATCTTGAGGGTGAAAAGCAAATATCAATGTATAAAAATAATCTAAAAATTAATAATTTAAAAAAAATTCAAGATTTTGAAATTCGTTTAGATTCTATAAATGCTGTTATAAGAGAAGCTGAAGATATAGTTGGGCAATGATGTTAAACCAAACCATTATGTTTAATGATTTATATAGGTGGGTTTGTAAAATCTAATAAAACGCCGATAAACAAAAATAAAGTTTTAAATATACTAGAGTAGTGTTAGTTTTTATGACACTTTTTGTAAAGTCATTTTACACATATTATAATCTGTAAATTCTAGTTATAAAAATTATATTATGGAAAAACCAGTAAAGGTGTTAAAGTCTAAAAGTGAAATAAGAAGATTTTTCAATAATAAAATAATAAACAGTGAGAAGGTCTTAATTGATGGTAAAACAATGTATATGACTGTCAATAACATTGACAATTTAGGTAAGGACGTCAAGCATAAAAAAAATAGTAAAACCAGAATAGGAGAAAATCGAATGGAAATGAACCAAACTTTAAATTTTCCAGATATAGATTACCAAGAACTTTATCCCTCTTTAAAAAATGATCTAATTGAAAATAATAAGTCTGTAAAATCCATGAGAACAATTCTAGTAAATAATGGGTTTCATAAATCAATTTGTAATCAAAAAGGTCTTGAGTTTAAAAATTTAAGTGAGTTAGAAAAATATTTATTTTCAACAATCAGTTCAATTAGAAATATTACAGATGACGAATTAATAGACATCTTTACTAAGATACAATATTGGGGAGGTAATCAGGGAAGGATAATTTATGTAAGAAGAGGTGGATTTGATGAAAACTTTGATATCGAAATCTATAGGAAATTCATTGAAAGGTGTCTTAATTTTGAAAAGGATGGTGATTGGGTTCAAACAGTTTCAAAATGGACATTTGAATCTCATATGTTTGGTTTTAATGTATCATTTTCCACAAAACATGTTAGATTTTGGTTATATAATAAACTTAAAGATTACACGTTACCGATTTTTGACAATATAATAAGAAGTGGATTTAATAGTATCCAAGGTAATAACTTGAAAAACAATAGAGAGAGTTTAGAATTTTATTGGAAACAGATGATTGAAAAATCTACAAAAGAAGGTATAACTCTAAAAAAACTTGAAAGACTTTTATTTAACTATTGGAATTAGTTTTTATGTTACTCTGTGTTATACGTTTATTTTTGATATAATTGGACTCTGTAATTTTTGTGAGTACTAAAATCGGTTAAAATATAAATGAAATAAATAGTAATTAGTATTTCCTTGTGTATATGAAATTTTATCAATTAAAATTGTAAAAAAATATCGTAAGTTGTTATTCCATTTTATGAAGTCTTCCCCCAAAAATCAGACATTAAAAAATTCAAATTTATTAACTCTAATTTTTTAATAAAACTGAAAAAGAGTATCTATCTATTAAATTCAGATCTTCTGAGGACTCATATAATAAATTTATTTTATCATTCTTAATCACACTACTTACATCATCATATTTTAAAACTTCAAAAATCCAAATAGAATTATTATTTATGTTAGAAAAACCATAATTTTCTATATTTATAAATTCAAATCCCAAACCTTTTTCTTTTTCAATTAAAACGTTTTCTTGCTCAAATTCATCTATAACATCAATTAAATCAGCGTCACCTAATGTAATTAATTCAATTAATTTATAAATTGAATTAAAGTCGGTGTGTATTTTAGTTAACTCATTTTTAATTTCAATAAAATTATCAGATTTATTTTTTAGAAATTCTCCCGTTAATGTTGACCAATATTCATCATTACCACTTGAAAAGTATTGAAATACACCATGTTTCCAGCTAATTGGTTTACTTAATAAAACACAGTCTTCCTCAAAATTCCAGAAACCTCTTTCATAGTTTTGTGATTTTAATAATTTCTCATTATCAAGTAATCCAAAAAACACTTTTATTAATCTCGACATATATTATTGAAGTAGTAAGTAATTAAACAATTCATAAATAAATTACCATCTCTTATGAGCTGTTCCATCAATTTCATCAACATAATAGTATTTTTTTGTTTGTGTAAGGTAAATTCCTTCTTTTTCTTTTTCTTCAACGTAACATCCATTTCTTCCTCCCATTACCTTTGAGTTTTTACATTTATTTTTTACTTCTTCTACATTTGACTTAAATATTCCAAAAGGGGTTTCATAAATATTTAACTGAGATAAATTATTATTTTGGATATTCGGAAATTTTGCAAAATTATTGCAAGCTAAGTCTAAATATTTAAGATTGGGTAATTGTAAAATTCTATCAGGGATTATATCTAATTTGTTTGATCTAAAGTCAATTTCTTCAAGACTGTTGGGAAATTCGATATTCTCAATTGTTTGTAATTTATTATAAACTGTAATTTTTTTTAGTTTTAATAGATCTGAAATTTCATCTGGTAGGTTTTTAAATTTAACGTTCCACAACAATAATTTTTCTAAATTAATTGAATTACAGATAGACTTGTTTAATGAAGAACAATTAACATTAGATAAAGTAAGATTTTTCAGATAAGGTAAATTAAATTTTAGTCTTGATGAAAATTTAACATTTGTTAGCTGAAGAGTTTTAATACTATTAGAGTAAAAAAAAGACTCACTAAGTTCTGAATTAGCTGTCATTTTAAATTCATCTAAATTATCAAACTGTTTTAAACTAATTTCAGGTAATTTACTTCGGAAATCTAAAAGCTCATTATAAGTTAAAATATCATTAAGTTTAATTTTATCCCATAGTGCATAATAAGGATTAATTTCTATTGATTTTACATTTTTAAAACCTGGCAAGTTATATTTTTGTATAAATTCCATCCTTCTTAAAGTTTTTACTATTCTATTATTTTATTGGACTCGTTTTTCCCTATTAGAAACATCATTCAATTTGTCAAATTATTCAACATTTGTTATTATATTTATTTTTAAGAAATTCTCGAGTTAATGTTGACCAAAATTCATCAATACCACTTAAAAAGTATTGAAAAACAGCATGTTTCCAGCTAATTGGTTTGCTTAATAAAACACAGCCTTCCTCAAAACTCCAGAAACCTCTTACATAGTTTTGTGTTTTTAATATTTTCTTATTACTAAGTAATCCAAAAAATACTTTATTAATTTATTATAAAATCAATTCTGAATGAACTTTAATCAGCTAATAATAGATATTGATGAGGGAATTAAAAGATCCATATCTTCTAGAA
>Ga0115545_1001392_pt1 | contig 12491 bp, 19 predicted proteins | sample COGITO_mtgs_1003_FD_87188 | JGI IMG/M metagenome (GOLD analysis project Ga0115545, IMG submission 87188) | Pelagic marine microbial communities from North Sea - COGITO_mtgs_100330 | ecosystem: Environmental > Aquatic > Marine > Epipelagic | place: Germany:Helgoland, sampling site Kabeltonne...
CAACCACGAACACGACTTACACAATGAAAATTGTTGCTGCAAGTAATGTTGAGACAGTAGCAAGCCAAGGAAATACAATTGCGGAGCATGGCCTTTTCATCGTTGAAAAAGTCGGGTGATATATGAGTTATTTAGTAAACACAGTCAACTCAACAGAGCCAACAAATCAAAATGTTGATGTTAATCTAACTGATCTAATTACTGGCTCACCCGCTGATACTAATATTTTAGGCTACACAGGTGGCAACTATGCACCGCTTGCTTTAAGTGGTCTAGCTCATGATTACGGCGATGCATTGTTTAATTGGATATCAATTGCGAGATATACTACGGGCTCAATTGCATACTCGACGGGCGAACTACTTGCATTTTATTCGTCCGGTCTTTTAAATTATGAGTATCTAATTCTATCAACAGCCGCTGATTCAATCGGTGCTTATGCTGGGTGGTACATGGGTAACAAACAATCAAGCAGTATTGGTAAAACAGTGTTGCTTGAAAGTGTCCATAGTTGTGAAACATTGAGCGGGGGTTCAATCTCGATACAGTGGCACGCTGGCAGTAGTGCCGCTTCACTGTCACCAATTGGGCCTCTCACATATTGCGATGAACAAAGTGCCGCTGTTGCTTATGGTATATATACAATTCCCGACGCGACTAATTCGATGTTTGCTCTAAAAGTAATGGCTGTTTCGGGCACTGTTAGAGTGATGCATTATAACAATTTTTGGTGTACTAGTTACAACGTGAGAGATGTTACATAAGGAATTTTAAAATGTGGGTAAATGTAAAAATAGAATCAAATCTAGCTGTAGGCACTGTTATAAAATATGATAGTGCTAGTCAGCTGTGGACAACTGCAAGCAATGGAGAAGGCTTGATTGGTGTAATTCAAAACACACCAACCCAAAATGAAGAAACTCTTGAATGGACAGCTAGGGCAGTATTTGCAGGCACTACATACGCTATGGCAGATCAATCAATACCTGATCAAGGTGGTGAGTTCATCGTAACAAATGGGCGTGTCTATGTCGGTGAATCAACAGAGTGTGGAATCATCGCACCACTTCCAAGAGGTCAAGCTTCAAGGGTCGCTGATGAATTAGTTATGGTTCATATACGATGATTGAACAACTTTTAGCACATCGGGAAACGATCCCTTATGCAATGGCGCTTTGTGCGATCATATTGGCGGTCTTTGCGGGCTATCTACTCGGCCATCAAGATCCCGCCATCCTTTGCTCGACTTATATAGTTGAAGCTGAGAGACAGACGACTAAAGCTTTCGAGTGTAATAGAGAACTCACAACGTGCAAAGCGACCAAAGCGGGCGGCGCTGTGATTGATTGTGGCCCTTTATGCGCTGAACGTGTATCAAAAGCACTGAAGAATCATAAAGACATTATATGTGAGGACTAATGAACATCATCTTAAGCATCATTCTCGCTTTATCACCTGCCTTACCTGGCGATGTACCAGCGACCGCCATATGGATTGGTAAAGGTATTGATCCAATCAAAGCGGAGAAGATTGAACCTGGCGAGACTGTTGAGACTGTTCGTCTTCTCATGACTCCATATGACTTTGTAAGACTCAAGACAGCTATGGAGGGAGCGACAGACCTTTGTACTTGGGCAATTGATGAATCGGTGGCTGAGTGCTTTAATGGTATGAAGCAAGCTGAGAGTATAGCGATACATAGAGAAGAGCGGACTCAAGAGATACTAGCAGCCTATGAAGCTAGGCTTGATCGAACTGAGAAAGCGTTGATGACTAGCGAGCGATACACTGAGATTATGGTATATGTAAGTGGTGGCCTTGCTATTTTAGCAGCTTCCACCACAGCCCTTCTAGTTTGGAGAAAATGAAATGGATATGAACGCTCTTGATGTCGGAACTGTTATGGCCATTCTAGGAATCATCTTCAAGACTAGCCAAGACAAAGCAAGTTCAGCGGAGTCTCTAGGAAAGATGAAGCAACAGATTAAATCACTTGAAACAAGAATGGCCGCTAGTGATTCAAAGCTTAATGAGATTGATCAAAAGTTGGGAAAGTTGATAGCCAGTATGACCCGCCTTGAAACATTACTCGGTCAATCAAATGTACCGAGCGTATTAGAGACACCTAGTCCGCTCAAAGGTCAGCGTTGGCAGTCAAACTAATCAAGCTGTGATATCTTGACCAGTCATTCTTCTTCATATATCTAAGCGCCTTCTTAACTTCAATAAGCAAGCTATCAGGCGAGTCTTTAAAGTGAACATCAATGAAGTTACTATGTCTTAAGACTTCAACATAAGCGGGCTCATTTAAGCGAGGGCCATAGATGGCAGGCGGGCACTCTTCTAGTATTGGGTATTCAGCTGTGAAGGCGTTGTGTTGAGCTTCAATGCTCTCTTGAACATCAGTCATCCACCACTCATCAACATATCCCCACGACTGACGGATGACTCTATGGATGATAGAAGAATAAAAAAAATCCTCTAGTTCTCTCGATGTCATATCTGACAAGTCTAAGCGCTTTCGATCAATCACACCTTGCACTTCTTCTTCACTAATATTGTGTTCGTCAACAATCTCCCAAAACATCTCTTCACTTGAGAAGACATAGAGCGGTTCACTCTTTGGTTTTGGTGGCGCTTGCTTGACTGGCGCTTTGCTCGGTCGCTGTTGGCGCTGTTGACGTAGTGGCGCTTCTTTCAAGTTCAAGTCTTCACCGAGTGATTCAGCTGATATTCTAGCTCTCTCATCATCGCTCATGTTTGTATTATCTGCGATCTCATCAGCTGAATAGATACCGCTAACAGCATCGGGATATGTGGCTCTAAGTCCCATTGTCATGCATCGACTTCTTAACATTTGGAGCGGCATAGTCTGCCAGTTCCTATTCCTAGTTAAGCCTTGGGCGGCGGCCATCTCCATCGTGTAAACATATTCATGCTTAATCTCCTTCGGTTCATCTTTACGAGCGAAGATGATTCTACATAGTTGTGCATTCCATTCTACAATCTGCCAATATCTCACGAGTCCTGAATTGCGACAGATACCCGCCATTGCATCAGCGCTTAATGATGGCTTACCTTTGAGACAGTATGATTGAGTTTGAACCTTGCCCATATCACCACCAAAGTGATGACCATGAGCGGCATGACATTTAAGAAGGTCGCGGGGGTTACGCTCATCAAGAAGAGTGGCGATCTCTTTGGCTTCATCAAGGTTAGTCGGTACATAGATTGATTTATATATAGCGTTCATGTCAGTTTCCTTTGTCAGTTCTTTAGTTGATATTCATGTCAAGTAGGTTAGGTAGTTCTCTATAAGAGCGAGCAGATTCAATGCTTCTCTGCCAGTCTGTCGAGTGATGTACACACCAGGACCTTACTTCATTATATTGAGCGGGATAAGATGAGTCTGTTAGTTGGTGGACTTGATAGGGTGAGAGTGTATCAATCACTCTGTTTGCACATTCATCGGCGGGCAAGTAACCGCCAAAATCTTTCAAGAGCGCCACCGCTGTGATGACGAATATGAATAAACAAACGCCAATAGATAGGTCTTGTGCAATTTGTTCGTCAGGTATCATGTCAGTTCCTTTGCTTATGTTTATATTATTTGCAAGCTCATAGCTCATAGCTACATATCGAGCGTTTAACATTTGACGTGGTTGAGACGCCCAAGAAGATTCTTTGTCTAGCTGCCTATTGAGTTCATCTTCATATTGATCAACGTCATCTTGTTCACCATTGTCATCATTGTCAGCTTGATCAGTGTCTTGCTTAGCTTTCTCTCTTAAGTACTCCATCCATGCATCGATACTATCAAACTTCATCAGTGAGTCTCTTTGCTTTTATTAGTTTAACAATCTCTCTCTTTTGTTCATTGGTGGCTTGCTCAAGACAAAGCAATACTTTGTAAACAGACATAAAGCTTGTTTCGAGTTCTTTGGCGATGTGATGGCAAAGGTTATTGATCACTTGGTCAAAGGCTTCATCCTCGCCAGTGAAATCACTTTCATGAAAAGCCTCTTCTTCACCATAAAGAAGATTAGCACACTCAGCTAGTCTCGCCGCTAGCTCAGCGCTCGGTGTCTCTTTATTGTTTATGATCTTACTTAAATAGACAGGATGACAAGCGCTCATATCAGCAAGCGCTGAAAGCTTTACTCTTGTCTTTAGTTTCTTCTTCATCAGTTGTCTCATGTCAGTTCCTTAGTAAGTGTTTTAAGTTTTATTTTTGCTTTTAAAGAGCTTAGTTTTGTGGAGTTTATAATGTTCTTGTCTCTAGTGTTCTATGTATCGCTTCAATCGCAACGATTAAAGTATCCCGATCCTCCGTATTAAATGAAAAGAAGTAGCAATTATTAGATGGGTCATACTCAAACACCTTACCGCATCCAGTGATCCGAAACGGAGCGGTATTGAAAAGGTCGAGCGAGCGATCGAAGTGTCTTACAAGTTGTTTGTTTGAGTATCGTTTAATCGTTGAAGTCTTGAGTTGTTTCATTGTGTTCTCTTTAATCTCTTCAGGTGATGTGTGATAAATAGTAGTCATGTCAGTTCTCCTTTTGTCAGTTGCTATATATGAGTTCTACTACTCTCTTAAACTCATGTCAAGAAAACTTAACATTAAATATAATAAATATTATTATTGTTAAATATAATAAATAAGAGTACAACTTGTATACCTCTATATATAAAGGAGAACTGACATGAATGAGGGACAGCTAACAGACAAGGTTATGGAGCGGCGTGATCTGCCACCAATGGCCAAGGTGATAATGAGAGCAATCATAAGGCGGGTTGATTGGAAAACATGGACAAGCAAAGAAGGCCACAAGGTTGTATCAACTAGAGAGCTCGCTGTTAAGTGTGGCACTACACAATCAACAGTATGCAAGAACATCGCTCGACTTGAGAAGGCTGGATTGATCCAACGTGACTTCTTTAAAGCTAAAGCGACCAAAGCGCCACCAATCAAAGTGCTTGTTGATAACATCTTAGAGTATACAGGTGATATAGAAAGTATGTCACAGGGTGATATAGAAAGTATATCGCCTACTGATATAGAAAGTATATCACAGGTGACTAAGAAAGTATGTCACCCTGATATGGAAAGTATGTCACAGGGTGATATAGAAAGTATATCACTATCAATAAAGGACAATAGTAATACAATAATTAATACAATAAATTATACTACTGCTATTAACCCATCACTAGGAAATGAGTGGGGTGTTAGCTCTGTAGAACTTTGGGGTAATGAGCTTGTTAATGGATTGAGTATTGTATCGAGTAAAGGGAAAATCAAATGAAGCGCTTAGGAGATGAAGTTGAAAAGATCACACACTATCTGACAGAGCTTAAGAAAGTCAGGAATCAAATACCAGTCACTCAAAAGCAGAAAAGAAAATATGAAGACTTTCGTCATTTGAATCACACCAACCTTGAGGAACATGATTGGGTACTCTCACAAACTGCATACTTTAAAACAAAAGAAGTTCCATATTGTGGTCGATGTGGTGAAGGCTTTATCTATTCAGTTGATGAGAATAGAAATAGGACAGCAAAAGTTTGTGACTATTGTGAGCGACCAAGAAGACGCTTAAAGCGTTTAAATGACTTACAGCTACCAAAAGACGCTGAAGGTATGCACCTAGACCTTTATGAGTGGGACAGTCAAGAACAGTTTGAAAGAGTCAATGCTCTAGTCGAGTGGATGAACCTTACCAAGGAAGAGCGAGGTAAAGCGGTTTCACCAAGTCTTTATCTATGGGGCTCGCCAGGTAATGGTAAAACATCGATACTTTATGCGCTCGCTAAATATGCAACGTTCAATGATCACAAAGTACACTTCACTTCACACACTCAATTGATCGATAAGATCAAGCGAACATTTAACGGCAAGGATGACAATCCACTTGAGCAATGGTTAAGCCAAATCAACCTTCTCCTCTTTGATGAGTTTGGCGGGATTGGTGGAAGAGCCAATATGACAGATTGGTTTAAAAGCATCACTGTTGACATTATTCAAAGAATGTATGAGAGATGGGCAGCGGGTGAGCTCGCCATTGTCATGACAACCAATCTCACTCCTGAAGATCTCTTTGTCAAAGCACTCGACCAAAACAGAGCAAGTGCGTCAAGGCTTCAAGCAATGTTCAAGCGACCAATACACATGAAGGGCCATGACAGAAGAGCGGATAAGAAAGAGCTGGCTTATTGGGGCGTGAGATAATTGATAAACAGCTTGCTTTAAGTATACGCTTATATTATTTACATTAAGTTAATGTTAACTGATAGGATGACTGAATGATTAAAAGGAATAATACAAAGCGCAAGCAAGCCACAATCTATTTAGATGATGACCTCTTTAAAGTACTTGAAGAGATTATGGAGGATTACAATTTAAACTTAAATGAAGCAGTAAGAGCTTGTGTGAGGCATACAGTCGAGATGTACAGAATGGATAATAATGTAAATACTGATCTCACGTTGTCCGCTAGGATATTCGCTGGCGCTAAGAAGGCGGTTTATAAGCATGATATCAAGAAGCGAGTAGAGAACGGATATTGTAGATAACTAATGAAAGGCCAAGACTGCACAATAAGAATCAGCCAATCCATCAAAGATCAATTAACTGTACTTGCTAAACGTCATAAGCGAACATCAAGCGATATTGTCCGCTTATTATTGGAGTATAGTCTTGAAAAGTACCGAAGATCTAAAGAGGGAAATAAAGCAGGCGTTGATCTACTTCGAGTTTTGGAACTCTCAGAGACATCTCCCAACGGCAGCCTAAAGCGCTGATTACTTTTCAACTAGACTTAAACGATTAAGGGAAGAACTCAATGGCAAGCATCAACTCAATCACGCTGGTGGGGAAAGTGATCGGGCATCCAAAACCTCATCAGACTAAATACTCGAAATACTTGGAGGTGAAACTACAGACTGAAGACACTTGGCGGTCAGATATAAGCAAGGAATACAAGATCGTGACCGAGGTTCACACAGTGCGCTTATATGGCAAGCTAGCTGAACGAACTGTTGAAGAGCTTGAACCAAATGACAAGATCTATGTTGAAGGCTCAATCAAGACAATCGAGAAAATGAAACACGTTAATGTGAGAACTTTCAGACTAATGGCGAAGCGGTCGCCAGGTGACTTACTACCGCCTGATGTAACTATCGAGCCACAAGGCAAATGGAACTAATAAACTGACAAAGGAAAACTGACATGATTAAAATGGAAGACAAGAACGTAATCGCAGGACTTGAGCGAACCTACCGAACAATGAACCCCGCTCAATATGTAAGAGAGATCTATCAAAACAGCGTTGAGGCAGGTGCTCAAAATGTACGCTTTACATATGACAAGCTAGCACAGCGAGCCAATGGCATATACAAAGCTATTGGATTAGATGATGGCCCTGGTATTCCAAAAGATAAAATATTGGAACTCATCAACAATAAGAACAGCTCATCAAAGAAGGTTGGCGGAGAAGAGGATAACTTTGGAGTAGGCTTAAAGGTCTCAGCACTCCCAAGAAATCAGCATGGTTTGATTGTCTTATGTCAAACTAAAGATCATCCAAGAGGCTTTATGATATGGATGGCCTATGAGCAAGGCGAAGATGGAGAAAAGAGCGCTGGTGTTAAAGGACTAACAAGTGATGAATGTTGGCGAAGTTATTTAGATGAAGACGCTGAACTATTTATTGACCATGTGGTGGATTTTCAAGAGGTAATAGAGCGCCAGTATGGATCTTATACAGTTGGCGGAATTGATTGGCTAAAGTGGTGGAGCGTTAACAGGCTTAATAAAAAGCACACCACTGGTACAGCTGTGATCATGCTTGGCAATCATCCACAAGAAAACACTTTTGAGCATTTATACTTAAAAGGCGCTGCTTTCTTAAAGTCGAGATATTTAAGTTTTAATGATATTAAGCCTAGTTTTCCAAAGTATTTACAAACAGCTGCTAAAGAAAAAACACATAAACATACACAGTACCTTACAATTAACAATCCCATCGAAGTGTTAAAAAGCCTCGCCTTACAAAGTTGGCAGCTTAAATATAAAGATTGGACTCTTTTAATCTTTTTAAAAAAAGGAGTTAAATCAAACAAAGGCGCTGAAAACACGACCCCGCTTACATATCAAAAGTTTATTGAAGCCACTGTGTATAAGAATGAACTCTATGGTGACTTTGACACAATCACAGCGCAATCAAGATCGGCCTCAAGTAGATCATGGGGTCTTTGGTCGAATAAGGTTGCAAAGAAAATCACGCTATTGATTCAGCCACCAGCATACACGAAAGAAACAAAGTGTGGCGTTTATCCAAATGAAGCAAGATCAACTCTATCTTGGAAAGATTCAGAAGAAGCGCAACCAACCACAACGCTCCCAATGGATGAACTAAAAGCTTTCTTTCAGAAGAATATGCCTGAAGAGATTAAAGATCTTTTGCTTGAGGTGGCGGTTGAAGACCTAACAAATATTACAAAATCAAAGTCAGCTGAAGACTATGAAAAATGGTTGAAGATTCCAAAGGATGGTCGAAAGATCAAAGCTGGTAATGGTTTATTAATCTCACATCCATCAGGTGGCCAGCTTGGCGGTGACCCTATTAATGATCTATTTAATACTAACACAAGTGAAAAGCCTGTTGACCCTGACCCTAACCCTGACCCTAACCCGCCAAATCCACCACTAACTAAAGAGGAACTTGAACAGAAAGAAGCAAAGCTAAAAGCAAGAAAAGCGCAAGAAGCAAAACGAAAAGAGTCACCGACAGTACGTTTTATAAGACAAACTCATGAAGACGCTGAAGGACGTTTTAAGCTAAATGGTATTTGGCAAGCGGCCTTTTATCAGCCTCCAAGTGCAAGCGGTGAGGAAGGTAATATTCTTTGGGTAAATCAAGACCATGATTTATTTTGTGGGTATGTTACCGCCGCTTATGATGAGCTAGTGAAAAGAAATACTCCAATGCCAAAGACCGCCATAACTGAGTACGCTGTGAAACCTTTTTGGGAAGAGTATGCACCTTGCGCAATTCAACACGCCAAAGGCCTTCCAAGTTCTAAGAAAGACAAAGACACGTTCTCACCTGAGCGTTTAACTTGGCTCTTCCTTGGATCAGTTCACTTCTTGTTTCCCAAGCTTCGTGAGTATTATAAAAAGTATTCAAGGCTTGAAGATGTAATTGCAGGATAATCGACATGAGACCGACAGCCAACAAAGGACAATCAATGACTGATGATGAATTACAAGCGTTTGTTTTAGATCTACACCACCGAAGCTTTAGCATTGATGACATAGCACTACAGATCACTCATGAGCTTGGCATGGTGTTAAAGATGGATGACGTGAAGAACATCTTACAGTCTGCTATAGTGGGCGAAATGAATGTAATACGCGCGCGTGAGGAGCTTGTCTTGAAGTCGCTCTGTGAGATCAAAAGGCGTCTTGTTGATCGTGACAACTCACCACTTCAAAAGGAAAGTGAAGCGCTTTATCAGACAATTCATTCAGTGATTGGAGAACATTATGGCTGGAAAGAAGCCGAGTAAGAAGCCAGGCAGGAAGCCAAAAGGCCGAGCGGTTAGAGATAATCTCTTGGAGAACTTGCGTACTGGCATGACAGTTAAGGCAGCTTATACACAATCAGGAGTTTCAGAAACAACTTACTATCGTTGGATAGAAGGTGATCAAGAGTGGGCTGAAGAAGTGTCGGCGGCTATTCGCTTTAGTGAAGCGGTTATGCTTTCAAAGCTTGACCGTTGTGTAGATGACAAGATGGATTGGCGAGGATGGGCTTGGCGTTTATCCAAGAGATTCCCTTTGGAGTATGGCGATCTAAAGCAAGTTGATCTCAACGTGACTAAGCAGTCAGATGGTTCGGCTGAAGTACTATCAATGATGAAGCAGATTGAAGCGCTACATACCAAAAATGAAACAACCCCATCACTAACAGGAGAAAGCGATGAGGTTGATCCTAGTTAAACTGACATGAATAACTCCAATCAACATAAGATAGATCATGACCGACATCAAGCTAAATGAACTCCAACTAAACATCATCAGCGCTATATCAAGAAGAGATACAATAATTGCGGATAGGTGTGGATGGGGTAGCGGTAAGACTTCAGCGCTTGTATTCTCCATCCTGTTTCTATCCAAGACTAGACCTGGCACGTCATCACTATTAGTCACTGATACTACTCCAAGATACAACTCAGTCTTAATGCCTGAGATGGAGAAGTGGTTGAATCCTCTTGGATGGACTTACAACCACACGCTTAAGAAATGGACTGATACAAACAACGGCTCAAGCGTTTGGTGTCGGTCGTATTATCGACCAGGCACAAGAGAAGCAACTCACAATCCACTTGAGGGATTGAATGTAACAAGCGGAGTATGTTTAATCGATGAATGTCAAACACTCAATCAAGAGGTAGCTCATAAGGCTCTTGGTCGATTAAGAGCAGGGCCAAGTCCTATCTTGATCCTAGTTGGTCTGCCAGTGGTTGATGCATGGTGGGTCAATATGTCAGAGAAACAAGGGATAGCTCCACTGTTCTTCTCAAGTTATGTTAATCAAGACAATCTCGCTGATGAATGGTTTGAAGCAACCAAAATGCTTCCACCTGATGAGCGTGAAGCCATGATCATGAACAAGCCAAAACCACCAAGTGGATTGATCTACTCTGAGTTTACCGAGGCTAGCCATGTCATCGATGGTTGGAGTTATAGAGAGAGCATGACTGGTCGGATCGCCATAGATTGGGGATTTAGGAAACCGAGTGTCTTGATCATTTGCTATGATGAGCAACTTGAAGCCTCCGTCATTTGCCATGAGATCAATCCAAGAGAAGTCACCACCGACCAACTCACCACCTTGATACTTGCCATTGCTTGGCCAAGATCACAGCGAGACAAAGCACCAGGGCCTAGAATATGGATAGATGTTGGAGTCGCTGACAAGGCGGGCAAGGCTCGCAATGATCAGACAGGCCATTCAACTTTCAAGGTGATGAGACAAGATCCACCAAAAGGTCTTGGTCTTCCTTTGAGATATGCTCTTGATCCTGTCAAAGTTGACGTGCTTAATGGTATTCAAAGATTAAAGCGAGCGTTTAATGAGAAGCGCTATTTACTCACCAAGACGCTTTGGGATAAGGGCGAAAGATCAGCGGGAAATAGCCTAAGGAAAGCACTTCTATCTTATGGATGGGATAACAAAGAGCAGCCCAAGAAGGATGGCCGAGAAGATCCACTTGATGCTTTACGATATGACTGCATAACTTTTAATTGGAATGATAGCGCAGTAGATAAGAAGTACACACCGAGGCGACAAGGTGGCGGTAATAGAAAAGTCAAAGTAGGCGGATCAAAAGCAAGGAGCTTTTAATGAGAATAAATGTATATAATGACAATATTGGTCATGTTCTATTAGTCGATAATATGGGCAATGACTTAAGAGCGGTTGAAAGTGCTAGGGTTAGTTTTCTACTCGACAACTTAGATCACACCGAACCAACTGACAGAGATAAGCGCTTACTTAAGTTCTTACTAAAAGAAGGCCATACTAGTCCTTTCGAGCATAGCGTGATCACCTTTCGTCTTCACGTCCCTTTGTTTGTTAGGTCGCAAATCATGAGGCATAGAACATTCTCTTATAATGAAGTATCAAGGCGATATACTAGCGAAGAACTTCAAGCGTTTATCCCTTCAACACTGAGAGCACAATCAAAGAAGAATCTTCAATGCAGTGATGGCGAACTTGAAAATCATGACGTTCCACTTAAGAGAATGGCTGAACACATTGATGCTTCGCTCGCTTTATATAATCGGTTACTTGATGCAGGTGTGGCAAGAGAACAAGCAAGAGCCATCTTGCCTCAAGCGATGTACACCACATTTTGGATGACTGGCAATCTCCATAATTGGCTCAAGTTCTTTCGACTTCGCACCACTGACCACGCCCAAGAAGAGACTCGCCTCGTTGCTTTGGCTATCCAAGATATAATGATGAAACTATATCCAACCACGTTTGACATACTTAAACAGCTGAATGATCAAGAATAAACACATCAAGGTTAGGCTTGCTCAATGTGACTTAATCGCTAGCCTGTCCCCTTGCCCAAGACGCAAGGTGGGAGCATTGATCATTGATCCATCAACCAACATCATTATAAGTGAGGGATATAATGGGACACCAAGAGGTTCAAAAGATCAACTATGTGGTGGCGATGTATGCGAGCGAGAATCTAAACACATTATAAGCGGATCTCAAAATGATCTTGGCTGCCATCATGCAGAGCTTAACGCTATACTCAATGCCACCAGGACAGGCAACTCAACACTTGATAAGTGGATCATGACTAATTGTGATCCTTGCTTAATGTGTGCAAAGGCCATTCATCACGCTGGCATTGTTAAAGTGTATTGTCCAACATTGGCCAAAGGCGATCATCAAGAAGGCCTA
>Ga0115545_1001411_pt1 | contig 12419 bp, 10 predicted proteins | sample COGITO_mtgs_1003_FD_87188 | JGI IMG/M metagenome (GOLD analysis project Ga0115545, IMG submission 87188) | Pelagic marine microbial communities from North Sea - COGITO_mtgs_100330 | ecosystem: Environmental > Aquatic > Marine > Epipelagic | place: Germany:Helgoland, sampling site Kabeltonne...
ACAGCCTGATGGGGCTGTAGAATGTAGAATAGTGAATAGTGAATGTAGAATGAGCCAAGCACGATGTGTTCACTGCGGCGCAATGGAGCCACTTTGTGGCAGTTGCAGTTCTGAGTTTAAGTTGAAGTTTGGAACAGGCACAAAAAAGCCCGCCGTAGAGACGGCAGGGCTTGGGAAACCAAGAACCAAGAACAAAGAACAGCCGCCAGCGGCTTAGGAAACGATTTCGGTTCCCACTCCGGAGCGGGTGAAGATCTCGAGCAGTAGGGAGTGCGGGGTGCGGCCGTCGATGAAGTGGACTTTGCCAACACCGTGGTCGAGGGAGTCGAGGGCGGACTGGATCTTGGGAAGCATGCCGCCGGAGATGGTGCCGTCTGAGATGAGCTCGTTTGCCTCGGAGCGGTTGATCGAGGGGATCAGCGTGCTCTGGTCCTCGCGATCGGAGAGGATGCCGGGGACATCGGAGAGATAGACGAGCTTGGTGGCCTTGATGGCCTTGGCTAGGCAGGCGGCAGCGAGGTCTGCATTGACGTTGAGCGGTTTGCCGGTTTCTTCTTCGGCGCCGAGTGGCGAGATGACGGGCACGGTTTCTGCCTTGATGATTTGTTCGATGGCGTCGAGCTGGCAGCTGACGGCTTCGCCGACGCGGCCGATGTCGACTTGTTGGCCGTCATCATCGGTGGCCTGGATTCTGCGGCCAGTGAAGACCTCAGTGCCGGGAATGCCGTGCGCCTTGCCGCCGAACTCGGTGATCATTTTCACCAGTCCCGGATTGATGGTGTGGCTGAGGGTCTGCTCAACAATGGTGATGGCCTCTGGGGTGGTGACGCGGAAGCCACCAATGAATTTTGCCTCTAGGCCCGCTTCTTTCATAGCGGCGGAGATGGCTTTGCCGCCACCGTGCACGATCACGGGGTTGATGCCGGCGACTTCGAGAAAGACAATATCGCGCATGACCTTGCGCACCAGGCCCGGGTCTTCCATGGCGGAGCCGCCCATTTTGATCAGGAAGGTGTGGCCGCGGAACGACTGTAGGTAGGGCAGGGCCTCGATGAGGACTGAGGCCTTGTTGATGGTGGCGTCCAGGGACATGTCGGTATCTAAGCAGTTAATTTTAATTTCTGAATGCTAAATTTCAGGAAACATGAGGCCGCTGAAGTTATCGTCTGAAAACATGGCAAGCCCATGCTGTGATCAGGGTGGCGAGCGGGGCAGATAAACTGAGCCAGTGTTGTGATAGGTAAAGCAGGGCAGCCAGCAGAACAAACAACAGGGGAATAAGTAGGGCTGCTGATAGGCTATAGGCAAGTACGCGTTTGCTGCGCGTGAGCTCGCCAAACCAGAAACTCAGCAGTGCCACATCTAAGAGAAGCATCATCGATGCCAATAGAGGTAATCGAACAAAAGTCGCTGAAGTTTCAGTAATGGGGTAATGATGAGATAATGCGACAAGACGAGAGATGCGCTCGGGTGATAGGGTATTGGTGCTGGCAGATTTTACTCCCACTGCGTGGATTAGGGCGGTAGGTTTTAGCTGATGAAATCGGCCCTTTGCATTGGTAGGGAGCATGAGCTTTTCTGCTTGGAGAGGTGCTAGCTGATTGGCCGGATTTTCAGGGGCAGTGGTATGACCAAATTCATCGATGGGAATCAGTGGGCCATTTTTTCCGAGACGTATATGATGGCCGCAATCTACAACGATGTCTGAGGGCTTAATGGTGTGTGCCATCATCACTGTAAGGAGTTCGATTGAGGGAATTAGTCCTTCATCTTGCCAGTAGGCAAGGAGGGGTATGCTGCCCGTGGTGAGTTGAATGCTTTCTACCTCGCTGAATCCTGCTAGAGTGTGTTTCCCGCTGTCGGCATGGATTGAAATCGGGGCATGGTTAACGCAAGGTAGTTGACGATAGTTCCCCGTCACGCGGGACATGGGGATGAGGCTGCGCCGAAGGACCTCAGGCATCGATTGTGGTGAAGCAACCCTTGTGACGGGTGTTGAGATCGCAGAGCGCGAAAACATCGCGAGTTGGTGAGCTAAACCTTGAGTCTCAAGCCCAGGTTGCTGATCCCAATTCAAGTTTGTTGTTAGGATGATGTCCCTATATCCATGTTTGTAGAGAGATGTTAGGATGATTGCATAGTCGAGGGCAGATGGCGGTGACTGCTCAAAGATCTTCTCCGGATCATCGCTTATATGAATGCTCTGAATCTGTGTTTTTTTTGCCTGCGATTTACTGACGCTGCCAATGGTAATGGCCTCAGATTCTGCATCAACCTCATGGACGAATTGTTTTCCATACTGGTAACTCATCGCAATCATGACAAATGATGCGTCTAGTTGCTTTAGCAAAGAGCTCGTTTTGCTGAGATATAAAACTCCTAAGCCGACGCCCAAGGCGAGAGCTGCTACGCGGAGCCGAGATTTAAAAGCTTGTTGAGTCAAAGTGTTTCGATCTCATCTAGCACAGGTAGAAGGGGTTCTTCAAGGTTTGATCCCGCGATTACGTCTCGAAGGATGGCCGCAGCGGTCGGTATGTGCTGTAGATACCATTCCTGTTGGGGTTGACGGCCTATTTTAGCAAAGGCGCCCATGGCCTGCATCAGCCGCTGTGCAGCACACTTCTGAAGAATGGGAGCGATAGGCTCTTCCTCCGATACTTCCTCCCATAGATCGAGTAGTTTTTGGCGATCTTCTACGGAGTGGTTCATGTAGGGATCGTAAATAAGTGACGCTAGATCATATTCTTGCCGACCACGGCGCATGCCTTGGAAGTCAATGAGCCAGGCCTTGCCGTCATGCGCGATGATGTTTTGGCTTTGAAAGTCACGGTGCACCAGATTGCGTGATGAGGCGCCCAGATCTTTTGCCATTTGAATAAGCGCAGGGTGCTCAGAGAGTTCGTCGACAACGGCGGGATTCATGCCGAGGTATTCATCGGCTAGCTGATCATAGAAATAATTCTGTTCCCAGCGATACATGGCTTCATCAAAGGCGGGCTGGAATTCGAGGTCCTTAGGCGGGCGGGTGTAGAAGAGCTTGTCGAGCTGTTCGAGGGCGGAGCGGTAGATGGGCTCTCTTACTTCCCAAGGCTCATCCTTCATGCTCAATAAGTCAGCGTCACCAAGATCCTCGACGAGTGCCACACGGCGTCCTGTGTTGTCATAGATGACCTCGGGAACATTGAAGCCGGCGTTTTTGAGGAACTGGGAAACCGGCAGGTAGTTTGCATTATCCTTACGATCTAAGGTGTAATGAATGCCGATGTAGGTTGGGTAACCTTCCGGTTTGAGGCGGATAATAGTACGTCCGGAGGCGCCCTTGGTGATGGGCTCCATGATGCAGGAATGGGTAGGTCCCAGTTTGAGGTAATTACGGACCGCAGTCAGAAGGGTGTCAGCTGGCATGAGGGGGATGTAGAATGTGGGATTGAAGAATCAAGAATTAAAAATCATGAGCCGGTGACAATGGCGCCCTCAAGAGTGGAGCCCTCACTGACGGTGGCAGCTGGCCAGACGATGGTATCAGTGAGTTGGGCGTCGGCCTCGATGACTGCCTTGGGGCCGATGATGCAGCTGGCGGCATCGACCTGGGCTGAGGGGTGGATAGTGGCATCGGGGTGGATGGCATCGTTACGCCCAGGGCGGAGGTGCTCATGGACTTCGCGGTAGGCATCGGGGTTGCCGATGTCGAACCAGTCACCTTCATCGAGCACTACGGCACCGAGTTTGTGTTGTTTGATGAGCTGGATGAAAGCGGGCACGATAGAGGTGACTTGCTCATCAGGGATGAGCTTGAGGATCTCAGGCTCGATGCAGTAGATGCCGGTGAATTGATGGGTGCCTGGGGCGTCGCCGAGTAGGTTGCGCATATCGGTGACCTGGTCGCCCTCGATGTTGACGTTGCAGTTTTGCCCTGATGAACGCAGTGCAAGGGTGGCGATGTTGCCTGATGTCTGGTGATGGGCGATGAGTTTGCCAATATCGATGTCGGTGAGGATGTCGCCATTGTAAACGAGGATAGGATCATCGCCGATAAAGGAGCCAATGTTGCGGATGCCGCCGCCGGTTTCGAGTAGCACGGGCTCGTGAAAGAAGCTCAGTGGCGAGCCATGGAAGCTGCCATCTGGGTAAGCTGCTGGCCACGCCTCGGGAATGTGGTGTGTGTTGATGGCGAACTCTTTGATGCCCGCCGCTTGGCAGAGGCGCAGCGCGAAGTTGGCCATCGGCTCATGGAAGACAGGAACCAGAGGCTTGGGCAGGACGTCGGTCAAGGGGCGTAGCCGGGTGCCGAGACCCGCGCCGAGGATGAATGCTTTGGTGATCATAAGGGCCGCTTCGCGGCAGTTTAAGTTTGAGTGGGGAGCCGCCTGCGGCTGCAGTTCGAGTTATCCATTTTCAATTTCCTTTCATCCAACGGATGAAATAAGGCTCTCCAGAGCCCGGCGGTCGGGGCTGGGCATCGGTAGTTGTTCGAGGTTTTCGATCGGGTGCCATGTTTCATGGTCTTGGGAGTGAGTTTGATCTGAGTGGCTGGCGTAGATGCGCAGGGTGACGTGGTAGCGAGTGATGGCGTAGGTTGTTTTAAGAGAGAGGGCAAGATCCAAGGTTTGTGCGTGGTCGCGGCGGGGGATATGCCACATGCCCTCACGGCGTTTACCTTGAGGCTGTTGTTGGAGCAGCACGCGCCCGTGGCTGTCCGTGGTAAAAATGGCGAACTCATCAATGCGTGTGGTCTTTACGGCTGATTTTTTTTGGGGAAGAGAGGAGGGGTCTTGGCATTGGCAAAACTGACTGACTGGGCAGTGTGCGCAGTCAGGTGATTTGTTGGAGCAGTAAGTTTGGCCGAGCTCCATCAGCGCAGAGTTATGAACGCGCGGGTTTTTATCAGGCAGTAATTCTTGTGCCCATTGCCAGATCTGCTTGTTGCCGGCGGTGGTGTCAACGCGTTGTTGGAAATCAAACAGGCGGGAGAAGACACGTGCGATGTTGGCATCCACAATAGCTTGCGGCTCATTGTAGGCGAAGGAGGCCACCGCACCGGCGGTGTAGGGGCCGATGCCCGGCAGGGCGCGGATTTGCTCGAATTTCTCGGGAAACCTGCCGTGGTGATCGCGGGTGATTGCCTTGGCTGCGGCGTGCAGATTGCGGGCGCGGCGGTAGTAGCCAAGACCTTCCCATGCCTTGAGGATCTCCTGCTCGGTGGCCTCGGCCATGGCTCGCGGCGTGGGGTAGAGGGCCATGAAGCGGGTGTAGTGGCCACCCTTGCCATCTTCATTGCTGCCCAACACCGTGGCGACCTGAGTTTGTTGCAGCATGATTTCTGATACCAGGATCGCCCAAGGATCGGTGGTTTCACGCCACGGGTAGTTCTTGCCCTCCTTACCAAACCATTTCACCAGTGTGTTCTGATATGCACGCTTGTTGGCTAGCGGGTCTTTGCTGGCCCGGGGTTTGGGATCGGGCTCGGGATCGGGCTTGGGTTGAGCTTGGGTAGCCGGTGGCATGGCGGATAACGATGGACGATGGACGAAGAGGGAAGAAAGCTGAAGGAATAGTGAACAGCGAACAGTGATTTGTCTGGAAAAAAGTGGCGAATAATGTGATTTGGGTGATGTTACACCTACAAGATTATGAAGAAACATACAACAGCCATGGATATGCTTGCCCTAAGTGTCGTCATGCTGGCCCTTGTTTTGGCCAGCTGCAACAAGAAGCAGCTTGATTCAGGGAGTAATGGCAGTGGCGGTAGGTCAGTGGCTCCGTGCTGAGGCAGCGGACGCTAGGACGCGAGTTTCGCGGGCCGCCGGAGGCGGTAGTTTAAGTGGGAGCCACTACGTGGCAGTTGAAGTTTAAGTTAGCCGCTTGGCGGCCGTTGTTGGTTCTTGGTTGGCAGCCTGTAGATTCTATGTTTCCATAAATATAAAAACATGTGCGTTGAGAAACCTGATCGATGTCAGCATTTTTAATGCTTTCCCCTGCCTGAGGAATCTTTGTCGGCCGATCTAGCCGATGCAGTCAGCACCGAAATAGGACGCCAGGGCTTCGGGTATCTTGATGCTGCCATCGGGCTGCTGATACTGCTCGATCAGCGCCACATAGAGGCGGGGTAGGGCGGTGCCTGAGCCGTTGAGGGTATGGCAGATCTGGTTTTTGCCATCGGCATCCTTGAAGCGCAGGCGCATGCGGCGTGCCTGGTAGTCGGCGAAATTGGAGCAAGAGGAGACCTCGAGGAACTTATCCTGGCCGGGTGACCAGACTTCGATGTCGTAGGTTTTGGTGGCAGAAAAACCAATGTCACCGGTGCAGAGCTCGATGACACGGTAGTGCAGGCCGAGTTTTTGCAGGATGGCCTCGGCGTGGCCGGTGAGTTCTTCGAGCAGGGCGGTGGATTGATCCGGGTGGGCGATCTGGACTAGCTCAACCTTGTCGAACTGGTGCGTGCGGATAATGCCGCGGTTATCACGGCCGGCGCTGCCAGCCTCGCGGCGGAAACAGGGAGTGTAGGCGGTGAGTTTCACCGGCAGCTGGTCTTCGCTGAGCAGGGTGTCACGGTAGAGATTGGTCACTGGCACCTCAGCGGTGGGGGCGAGGAACAATGAATTATCCTCGATGCCATACATGTCGTCCTCAAACTTGGGTAACTGACCGGTTCCCTCCATGCACTCACGCTTGATGATGTGAGGCACATTGACCTCCTCATAGCCGTGCTCGGTGGTTTGGGTATCGAGTAGAAACTGAATCAAGGCGCGCTCGAGCCGGGCACCTTGGCCTCGGTAAACAACGTAGCCAGAGCCTGTCACACGGGCGCCGTCTTCGAAGCTGAACAGGCCGTGCTTTTCTGCCAGGCCGACGTGGTCGAGAGGTTCGGCAATCACGGGCTTTTCTCCCCAGACGCGCAGTTCTGGATTGGCATCCTCATCGCTACCCACCGGGCAATCTGCATGCGGTAGGTTGGGAATGCTCATGAGTAGCTGAGTTTGGCGGTCACCGGCGGTGTCGGATGCGATATCGAGCTCGGCGATTTGCTCGCCGACGACGCGGACCTGCTCCTTAATGCCCTCTGCCTCGTCAGCCTTGCCTTGCCCCATGAGCGCGCCGATTTGCTTGGAAAGCTGTTTACGTTGGGACTGCAGTTCCTGTTTTTGCGTTTCCGCTTTACGGCGTGTTTCGTCACAGGCGAGAACTTCATCGATGAGTAAATGAGCGTCACCACCTCGGCTGCTGAGGCGGTTTTTGATGGTGTCTGCGTCTTCGCGGATGGCTTTGATGTCAAGCATGGCGGAGTAGTGATAGCGGGTTTTGATTTTTTTTGAACCGAGAAATACACCAAACAGGCTAAAACTTTTCCAATTTGGTATTTGGCGTTGGCAGACGAAAACCTAAAGTGAAGCGGATGTCAGCAAAGAGAGCGAGTTGGGCAAGTGTGTGCTCGGGCATAGCCCAGATGATTCTGCATACGCGGGTGATGCGGCGCAAGGTGCTGCTGCAGCTGGTGGTTGTCTTGCTCGTACTGGTGGTGCTCGGTGCCTGGCCACTGGCCGGCTGGTTGAGTGGTAACATGTGGCTGTTTCTACTCTGGTGGGGGGCATCCCTGTTTTATGGTCTGATGGTCATTTTACTCGCCATTTATGACATGCTGGCCGTCTTCAAGGAAGAGCGGGAAAGCATGTAAATATGGGCTCCTGAAGCGCGCCCGAAAGATTACACAAAACCCCACTTTTTGAGGGTTTTAGCTTGTTGCGCAGAAAATGTAGCTGACCCGTCTGAAGCGGTAGCTGGAGTGGACTTGGGCGAAGTCGGCGCTAGATGCCAGGTAAGCCTTTAGGCTTCGGAATCCTCAGCTGGCTCAGCTGGTTTGTCAGGCTTGGCTGGTTTGTCAGGCTTGGCTGGTTTATTGCGGGTGGCTTGTTTGACGAGGATCTCGACGTAGACGGTGTCATTACCTTCTTCGAGTACTTGGCCAATGGCCTTGGAGACGGCAGAAATATGCTGCTCGTCTGCGCTAGCGGCATCAGCACCAACCTTGCAGTCGAAGTCCCAGAAATCGACCCCTTCGGGAAGTTCCTTGCGGCGCTCGCGCTTGATGTATTTGCTTATCTCCGCACGGATGGAGTCTGCCAAGCGTGCGGGTTTGATCTTGGGGTGGGTGAGGGGGAAGGTCTTTTTCATGAGATGGGGGCCGGCCGCCTGTGGCGGAATGGTGAATAGAGAATAGTGAATAGTGAAGTGGGAGCCGGCCGCCTGTGGCGGAATGGTGAATGGAGAATGGTGAATAGTGAAGTGGGAGCCGGCCGCCTGTGGCGGAATGGTGAATGGAGAATGGTTGGCCACTTTGAGGCATTTGGCCGCGACGCGGCTATTTCACTCATCGCCAACCGCCAAAAGCTAATTGCCAGAAGCCTAAAGCCTGCGGCTTTAGGCTTCGCGCCCGCAGCACTTTTTGTACTTCTTGCCGGAGCCGCAGGGACAGGTGTCGTTGCGGTTGACTTTCACGGTGGGCCGGCGTTTGGGCAGGTTGATTTTGATCTGCTGGCCGTCCTCTGATGGGGTCATGGCAAGGTTACTAGTATTGCCTGTCTGAGCAATGTTGGCTTGGGAGGTGCCCCCTGTAGCTCCAAGGGCTCCAGCAGGCTGGGCGTTGGCATCACTGGTGAGCTGCTGAGGCAGACTGCGCATGAAGTTATCAAATTGCTCGAGGTTGGTGGTGGAGCGGAACAGGTTACTGAGCGTCTCGTTCTCGATGCTGGCCATGAGGACTTCAAAGAGTGAGTAAGCCTCGTTTTTGTATTCCACCAGTGGGTCTTTCTGCCCCTGGGCGCGTAGGTGCACGCCTTCACGTAGGGCGTCCATGTTGTAGAGGTGTTCTTGCCAGAGTTTATCGATTCCGGTGAGGATGATATGGCGCTCGAGCATGTCGAGCATCTCTGGGTTCTCCTGCTTCATCTTCAGCTCGTAAGCTTGTTTGACCTTGGCGACGAGGAACTCGGCATTGCCGACGGTGTCTCGGTCATGGAAGCCACTGCTATCTATGGTGAGTTGAATCGGGAAGGTGGAGTTGACCCAGCTGAGGAGCTCGGCGTAGTCAGGAGCGCCTTCGTCCCGCTCTTCGAGGTAGCCGTAGACAGCATCTGGGATGGCTCTTTCAATGACTTCATCGATGAGCTCACGTGGGTTCTCAGAGTTGATGACTTCGTTGCGGTAGCCGTAGACGACTTCCCGTTGTTTGTTCATGACGTCGTCAAAATCAAGGACGCGCTTACGCCAGGTGTAGTTGCGCTGCTCGACACGCTTCTGGGCGGTTTCCACGGAGCGGTTGAGCCACTTGTGCTCGAGGGCCTCACCGTCTTCCATGCCGAAGCGTTGCATCATGTTGGTCATGCGCTCGGCAGCGGCAAAGTTACGCATCAGGTCATCCTCAAAGGAGATAAAGAACTGGGACATGCCGGGGTCTCCCTGGCGTGAACAACGACCACGTAGCTGGCGGTCAATACGGCGTGATTCATAGCGCTCGGTGGCGATGACAAAAAGGCCTCCAGCTTCGGCGACTCCAGGGGCGAGCTTGATGTCAGTACCACGTCCGGCCATATTGGTGGAGACGGTGACAGAACCTTTTTGACCGGCGTTGGCGATGATCTCGGCTTCCTGGCGGTGATACTTGGCGTTGAGGATGCTGCAGGGGATCTTAGCGCGCTTGAGCATTTTACCGACGAGCTCGGAGGCGTCGACGGATGCGGTGCCGACGAGTACGGGCTGGCCACGGTCATAGGCTTCCTGAATCTTGGTGACTACGGCGTTGTATTTCTCACGGCGGGTTTTGAACACCTGGTCATTGTGATCGATACGGATGTTAGGCACATTGGTGGGAATGGGCAGAACGTCGAGTTTGTAGATGTCGTGGAATTCGGCGGCCTCGGTCTCAGCTGTTCCGGTCATGCCGGCGAGCTTCTGATAGAGACGGAAGTAGTTCTGAATGGTGATGGTGGCGTAGGTCTGAGTTTCCTCCTCAACGTGCGCGCCCTCTTTGGCTTCTACTGCCTGGTGTAGGCCGTCTGACCAACGGCGTCCTGGCATTTCACGGCCGGTGTTTTCATCAACGATGATGACTTTGTTGTCAGTGACGACGTACTCAACGTCTTTCTCATAAAGGCAGTAAGCTTTGAGTAGCTGGGAGATGGAGTGCATCTTTTCTCCCTGGGTGTCGAGCCGATCTTGGAGTGCTTGCTTGCGGCTAGCGCGCTCTGTTTCCTCCATAGAGAGGTCGGCATCGATCTCGCCATATGCGGTGCCAAGGTCAGGTAGAACAAATGCTTCCGGATCGTCTGGGGAGAGGAACTGGCGGCCCATGTCCATGAGGTCAGCATCGTGTGCTTTCTCATCAATTGTGTAGTAGAGTTCTTCCTTGATCTCGTAAAGGTCACGCTTCTGAGCGTCCTGATACATGGAGAGTTCGGTCTTTTCAATGAGGCGACGAGTGTCTGGCTCTTCCATAAAGCGCATCAGCTGACGGTTGCGCGGGTTGCCAAGTTTGATCTTAAAGAGGGCGCGGCCAGCACCGACTTCGTCCTCTGCCTCGAGGCGTTGTTTGACCTCATCGGCGAGTTCGTTGCAGAGCGTGCTCTGGCGTTTGACGAGCTGCTCGATGAGTGGTCTGAAGCGGCCGTATTGCTCAGTGTTGGATACGGTGGATGGGCCTGAGATGATCAGTGGTGTGCGTGCCTCGTCAATGAGGATGGAGTCGACCTCGTCAATGATGGCGAAGTAGTGGCCACGCTGGACTTGCTCTTCCTTAGAGGATGACATGCCGTTGTCGCGCAGGTAGTCAAAGCCGAACTCGGCATTGGTGCCGTAGGTAATATCACACTGATACTGCTCGCGGCGCAGTTGGGAGGGTTGCTGGCTCTGGATACAGCCGACGCTGAGGCCGAGGAACTTAAAGACGGCGCCCATCCATTCGGAGTCACGCTTGGCGAGGTAGTCGTTGACGGTCACTACGTGCACGCCCATGCCAGTGAGGCCATTGAGAAAGACGGGCAGGGTGGCAACAAGCGTTTTTCCTTCACCGGTCTGCATCTCGGCGATCATGCCGCGGTGCAGGGCAATGCCGCCGATGAGCTGAACGTCAAAGTGAACCATTTCCCATGCGACGGGCTGGTCACAAACCTGGATGGTCTGGCCGCAGAGTCGACGCGCGGCGCTTTTAACGGCGGCAAATGCCTCGGGCATGATCTGGTCGAGATACTTAGAGCGAGCAGCATCAAAGAGGTCTTCTTCGACAGTGCGGAAGGCGGACTTAGCTTCTTCAATGCTTTCTACATTGGGCTCTGCAGAGGGTAGGGCGGGGAACTCATCACGCAGGGCATCAAGGCGCTGGTTGATGGCGACTGCGGCTTCAGATAGGCCAGCCTCGTCCATGAGCTGGAGCTGGCGAACGGTGGCTGCTTCAAGCGGTAGGTAGCGGTGCAGGTAATCCCGCCAAACCTTGACCTCGGCGAGTAGTTCGTCTTGAGATTTGGCCTGATAGCCTTGCTCAATTTCGTTAATTTTGGCAATGACCGGTCCGAGGCGTTTGACCTCGCGCTGGTTCTTGTTACCGACGATTTTCTGAAGAGTCCACTTGAGCATAGAAATGATTGCGCGAGATTTGTTGTTCGCGCTGGGGGGCTTGCATACACTCACTGAGCCCTTATGGCAAGGGAATGAATGGTGAATCCACCGATGGAGGATTTAATCTGAGCGGGAGGAATTTATTGTCATTGCGCCGCCATTGCGCCGCTATGACTGAGGGCGGCTCAGCTGGACTTGACCCGAGCCAAGGTGTCGGGATTTTCCTGCAGGTGATTGGTCAGCGAACGGATCGCCTCGAGGGTAGCGCGTGAGATGTGGTGTTCCATGCCTTCAACGTCTCGGTAGATGGTATCTTTATCGATATCAAAGAGTTCGAGGAAGCGGGTCAGGGTCTCGTGGCGGTCAATGATGGCGCGGGCGATGCGTGTGCCTTCCTCGGTGAGGGTGGTGCCACGGTATTTGACATGGGTGACAAGGCCTTCTGCATCAAGCTTCTGGAGCATGTTGGTAACACTGGCCTGAGAGATCTCCAGTCGTTTGGAGATGTCGATGGGGCGGGCGTAGCCCTTTTCCTCAATGAGGTGGAGGATTTGCTCGAGGTAGTCATCGCGGGCGGTCGAGCCGCTGGTACGGTGACGGGTGCTGGAAGCATCGGGCATGACCAAGGAGACTAGAATCAGCAGGGGGAGTCAAGGAGCAAGAGGCCGCAGTTGGGAAGCCACTGTGTGGCAGTTGAAGTTTAAGTTCAGAGTTGCTCTGAGGTGCACGGGGGCTAGAATGTAACGGTATGATTTTTGGTGGAGAAGATAAGATCAACCCGGCTGGAGGCAAGGGGCTGGATACCAGTGGCAAAA